>OFLO01000189.1_pt1 | contig 23826 bp, 33 predicted proteins | sample 1540831 | NCBI WGS metagenome assembly OFLO01 (sample SAMEA4413049, study PRJEB24355) | metagenome | biome: human; feature: gut; material: faeces | place: United Kingdom | collected 2010 | reverse complement strand
TAAACTCTTCGTCAAATTTACGTGGTGATTTTCTGTTATTTACCATATTAAAAAGTCCTTTCAAAATTTGTGTCTATTTATTTAAGAGTATATCAAAAAATGTGTCCACTTTATTAGGATACATGCAAGGAAATGATTAAAGAATATAGTTATAAGGAGGATAACAAATGGTAGTTCGAAAAACATATGATCATTGGGGGATCGAAATCAGCACATGGAACAAAAGTAATATAGTTACTTTTATTGATTGTGACTGCGGGCAATTAGCTAAAAGAGAACTAGGAAAGTATAATCAGTTTAAATGTGATAGCTGCAATAAAGAATACAAATTGTATCAAGGCAACTATATCCCAATGGATGAAAAAATAAATGAAGTAGCTCAAAACGATTGAAAAAGTAAAAAAGATTTTTGATTGTGTGCTTTCAATAATTTAAAAAAGGTGGAGAGTTTAATGAATTTTGGGTATTTGAACTTTGGAACAAAAGACGCTGTTTTAGTGATCGCAATATTTATTATCTTAATTTTAACGGTACTGTTTCGTTGGTCAGCTTTAGAATTTGTCTTTTCTTCAGGTGCAGTAGGAATTGCTTTTTTTGCTGGAAATATGAAACAAGACAAAAGGATAGCAGAGAGGGAAAACAAAAAAAGTGAGAAGAAGTAAGGAGAATATTTATGCCAGTTAATAAAAATGGTTTACCTTTTTATCTCGATAGAAAATTAGATGTAATACGCTTTGGAGTTGATCCAGATAATCATGTGAAAGAACAACAACTTTTTAAATATCCGGTTAAAACGGATAAGCCAAATAAAAAAGAACGTTTCTTGAAAAAGAAAGTGAATCTTTAATTCAATTAGGATATAAAATTGTAGTTGATACAGTTACTGGTGTTAATTATTTAGAGAGCCCTAGAGGAGGAATTACACCTTTGCTTGATGAAATTGGGAAAGTTTGCATCGATAAAATTAGTAAGTAAATAAAACCCACCCCTGAAAATCTTTTTTTTGGGGTTATTCTATATTCAATTATTAATGATAATTATAGTGATGAGAGAGCAATTCTAAGCCATTTTCACAAATATTGATCGGTAGTTATGCAATGAAGAGATTTTAACGTTCGCTCTTACAGGATTAAATATGATATGTAGATGAAAATAAAAAAATTTCTATTTAAATACGAATAATTGTTCATACCAGGCATGTGGCCAACCATCAAAAGACGAATAACTGGTTTCGCTTTGCTCAACTGGCCTTCAACGTTTTGTATAGTTTCCCTCTCTGCATTCAGTCCAACTATGCCAAAAGTTTACAGGTGTATAAAAAAATACGGAAAACTGAATTTTACTAGTTGCAAAAGAGAACATTCGTTCGTATAATGGGTTAGTAGAAAGAAGGGATTTTGGATGAATTTGACGTTCGATTATACGAAAGAACCCAGTCGTGATGTGCTTTGTATCGACGTAAAAAGTTTTTATGCTAGCGTGGAATGCGTAGAACGTGGACTTGATCCATTGAAGACAATGCTTGTGGTCATGAGCAATTCTGAAAATTCAGGTGGCCTGGTACTCGCTGCTTCCCCTATGGCAAAAAAAGTATTAGGTATTTCCAATGTTACAAGGAAAAATGAAGTTCCGGACCACCCAAACTTAATTATTGTATCTCCACGCATGAAATTGTACATGAAGAAAAATCAAGAAATTAACAATTTATATAAACGCTTTGTTTCTGATGAAGATCATTCTGTATTCAGTGTCGATGAATCGTTTCTTGATGTGACTGCTTCGCTGACCTATTTTAAGTGTGACACCGCCTATAAACTGGCCAAGATTATACAACGTGTGATTTATAACCATATGGGATTGTATGTGACAATCGGAATTGGGGAAAATCCGTTGCTGGCCAAGTTAGCATTGGATAATGAAGCAAAGAATGCACCAGGATTTGTAGCTGAATGGCGCTATGAAGATGTGCCAAAAAAAGTTTGGCCAATCTCCCCTCTTACAGAATTTTGTGGGATAGGAAATCGCATGGCTGCTCGCTTAAAAAAGCTAGGTATTCGGTCCATTTATGACCTAGCGCACATTGAACCCTACATGTTAGAAGAGCGTTTTGGTATCATGGGACTACAGCTGTACGCGCACTCATGGGGCATAGATCGTAGTTTTTTAGGGCAAAAAGCGGGACGACCAACAGAAAAATCATTTGGTAATAGTCAGGTCTTACCCAAAGATTATGCAAATAAAGAACAAATAAAATTGGTTTTGAAGGAATTGTCGGACCAGGTTGCTAGTCGCTTACGCATGGCATCGTGTCAGACAACCTGTGTCTCTTTGTTTGTTGGCTACTCAAAAGGTCAGACAGACAAATACGGCCAAACCGGCTGGCGTAGACAAATGAAAGTAGAACCAAGTAATAACACAAAAGTCTTGACTGAACATGTACTGCGTCTTTTTGAAGAGAATTACGCACCAGGGGTCGACGTACGAAATTTAGGAGTATCTTATGGCCGTCTTGTATGGAACAAAAATTTACAGCTGGATTTATTTTCTGTTCCGGAGGAGCAAATTCATGAAACGGATATGTATTTTCTTATTGATAAAATTCGTCAGAAATTTGGGTTTAAAGCACTGATACATGCTTCTTCACTGATGGAAGGCGCCACAGCAATTTCACGAGCAAGCCTTGTTGGTGGCCATGCAGGTGGAACTGTTGGCTTAGGTACAACCAAATGAAGCAAAATAGAAAAGAATTTTCTTCTTATTTTTCTCGCTCAATCAAACAAAATAAGCCATTATATTTATTACTTATGTCTTCAGAAACCAATCCTTTTCCTAGACCAGTTATAGGAACTTTTCGAGGATATGTGGAAGAAAACAAAATAATAATTGGTGAAGAGTCCTATAGTATAGAAGAAATTGACTCCGTGTGTATGTATTGTCATTCTAGCAGAATAAAACAAGAAGAAAGAGTAAATTCAAACCCTTTTCAAGGTTTGGTCTCCCCTACTTTGTCAAAAAAAGAGCAAAAAAAGTTAGATGAGTATTTTAGCGATTGGGGGTTTCGTAATGAAGGTATATGATTATAATGGTACCATTATTCCTCTAGGAGATAGCGTCCGCCAAGTGGCTTATGTAGAATGCAGCTGTGGCTGTCTAGCAAGCAGAGTTACGAATGACTCAAGCAAGTATAAATGTTCCTGGTGTAAACGAGTTTACACGCTTAGAAAAGATCATAGAACAGCTAGATAAATTGTTGAAGGTTTTATTATTGAATTGGCAGAATTTCAATCTATGCTATAATTAATACGGCAGCTCGCCTCGATTGGAGGTGTGTTATTTGTGAAAGATTTAATGTCGTTGGTTATCGCACCGATCTTTGTAGGATTGGTTCTGGAAATGATTTCTCGTGTGTTGGACGAGGAAGACGATAGCCGAAAGTAAGCTGCTATCAACACACACGCTAGGAGTCGCAACTAGTGTAAAAAAAAGCAATCCTATTCGCCGTAGGATTGCTTTTTGTGTTATTTGTACGATTTAATGTCGTTTCGCACCTATAGTATAACATATTTTTAGAGGAGGTCAACAAAAAAAGAAGTAGATATGCCCTTCCCTTATTGCTTGGAGTTTGATAGAATATTACTGCAAGCGCATTAATAATTGCATAAAGGAGGATTTCCCACCATGCCTAGAAAAACCTTTGTATATCCACACCCTATCAACACATACATTATCAAGCAACTAGGGATTACTGTTGAAGAATTTTGTGAATTACACGCTTTCTCTCAAGGAACTGTTTCTTCTTGGATTACTCGCAACAAAAAAATTGAAACACTTCCTATCTCATTTATTTATTCTCTTTCTCTGTCTGCCAGCAAAACTATGGATCAGGTTTATTCAGACCTTTTAAAACTGCAAGACGATTATTTGCTGCACTTAGAACGCCACAGACGAACTAAAAAAATTATAGCCGAAAAATGATATTGTAATATCACACTATTGTTTAATCGTATAGTCAAACTATAATAATATTGTATTATTACAATATCACGTTGCTACAATTTCACTATATCGCGAAGTAACAATACTATGCAATTGTAATATCGTAATATTAATAAATCGCAATAGTATGACTCCACGATTGAACAATATTGTAATATTAATAAATTATGATATTGCAATATTGCGATATTGTGATATAATAATGACATAACATCACAAGGAGGACATTATTATGGCACGAATAATTTCAGTTGCAAATCAAAAAGGCGGTGTTTCAAAGACAACGACTAGCATTAACCTTGGAGCGGCATTGCATTTTACTTTTAACAAAAGCGTACTTGTAATTGACATGGACCCCCAGGGAAATGCCACTGATAATTTTGGATTCGACATTGATGGCACGAATGTTCCAACAATATATGAAGTGTTAAAAGATGAGGCTTCGATTACTGAAGCTATTCTAAATTACAAAGGAATCGATGTAATTCCTGCTGATATTGCTCTTTCTTCAGCAGAGCGTGAATTTACACAAGTTGGAAGTGAACATAGACTTAAAAGAGTTCTTCAACCAATTGAAGAAAACTATGATTATATTATTATTGATTGCCCACCAAGTTTGGGTATATTAACAGTAAATGCGTTCACTGTCTCTGATGAAATTATTATTCCTGTAGAAGCCGCATATTTTTCACTAAAAGGATTAGTTAAATTGAACGAAACAATCGAGACTGTTAAAGAATACACAAATGAGAGCTTAATCATACGAGGTGTTCTTTTCACAAAATATAATGAAAGATTTAACATTTCAAAAGAAATGAATAAAACAGCAAATCAAATTTCTGATGCCCTCCATGTAAACATATTTGATACTTACATTAGACGAACTATCACTGTTGATGAAGCCCAAGCAGCAGGTTCCGACTTGATTAGCTTTAATAAGACTTCGACCGCTGAAGACGATTATATCCAGTTTACAAAAGAATTTTTAGAGAAGGTAGGAGATTTGAATGAGTAATAATAGAGGAAAATCAGCTGCGGAACGACTTCTGGGTGCAGGGAAAGAAGACACCAATCCAACTAAAGCAACTACTTCTAATGAAAAAGAATTAAAAACTACACATGAACACATTGTTATGAATAAAAAAAACATAGAAAAATTGATTAAGCAACAAGGTAACAGCAAAAGAAATGCTGATAGTATTCGGATCAATCCAATCCTTGCAAATGCTTTAAAATACTGGACTTCAATTGGCGAACCAGAAAAAAGTAAACCTGATGTTATCGAAGAAACGCTTTTGAAATCTATTCCTGAAGAGTATTTAATTAAAGGATATGAAATGGCAAAAAAACAAAATAAAATTTGATAATATTGTGGAATTACAATATTACAATATTAGACAACAACAATATCATAATATTGTTGTTGTTTTTTTTCTACAAACGCTGTTGTATCAATAATAATCTTTTGAATATTGTAATATCACGATATTCCGATATTACAATTGCATTATATCGCAATATCGTGATATAATAAGAAAGTAGAAAAATACTGTTATATCAGTATTTGCAAGGGAAATAAAAGTAGGTTAAACTATAAACTAACAAAAACAGAGAGGTAAAGCTATGAACGATTTTCAATTTATTTCAGCTAATGAAACCTATAGAAATTTGTATTACCAATTACCTAAAGTACTTTTTACATCAGAATTTTATAAGACTATGTCTAATGATAGTAAAATAGCTTACGCAATGTTGCAAGACCGATGTGAATATTCAATACAAAATAATTGGATTGATCAAGATGGGCATATATATTTTATCTTTACACGAAATGAACTGATGGATATTTTAGGGTGTAAAGAAAATAAAATTGCAAAAATAAAAAAAGAATTAAAAGACAAAAATTTACTTTATGAAAAACGTATTCCTCCGAAAAAACTCTCTACTGGTGAATTCAAAAACTATCCAAACAGATTGTATTTAGGTAAACTGGAAGTTTCAGCAACAGATGTTTACGCCATCAGTAATGCTAGCTATACAAATGAGTTTCCCGAAAGTGGGAAAAACCAACCTTCGGATAAACATGATAAAATCAGCGTTTATTTCGAAAGTGGGAAAAACCAACGTCCAGAAGAATCCAATAATACCAGTACTTTGTTCGAAAGTGGGAAAAACCAACCCAATCTATATCTAACTAATTCTTTAGATACAATAGATACAATAGATACTGAAAAAGAACGATTGCAACAACAATTATTGCTCGATCAGTTTGCAGAAGTTCAAGAGAACACTTTCCTAAGCAAAGATAGCTTAAAATTTATTGCAGCCTTTTCTGATACTATTCAAGAAGCCCATGAAATGGTTGGAACAATTATACGTGCTAAAACTAAAGTTGAAAAAGAATACAATGTTGTTTTAATTGGGGAAGATTATCAAGAAGAAATAGACAAATGTTTGCGACGAGTGATGCATAAAATCAAGACAGATTCTACTGTTAAAAGTCCTAAAGGTTTATTTTACAAGTCTTTTTACAATTTATTTGTTGAATGTACAATAGAGAAAAAAAGTCATTTAAATAAAAATAGTACGGACAACACCCCAGAAATAACTACACATAACTGGATTGAATATCAATAAAATATGTTTTTTTGTGACCATTAATTTTGATATAAATATATAGAAATTCTTGCTGTATATAATATTTATGGTATTATCACTGTATAAATAAGCTAATTATTTATAATTTTATTTACACAAGGAGGTAATAATGGAATACATTAAACGTTTTTTTATTGTAATTGGGTTATTTTTGTTGAGTCAAATAGGTATGTTTACGTATGGGACTTTAAAGCAAAGTTCTTTACAAGTAGGGCAAGGTACAATGCCTTTACTATCAACGCTAATTCTAATAGTGATATTTATTATGAATATTGGATTGCTACTTGTTTTAGCTAATAAACTAGAATTACTTAACTTTGATTCTAAATTTCTCAATAAAAAGAATATTTTGGTTCTGTTGCAAAGTTTTCCAAAAAATCTATTTTAGTGTAAAATTGAGAAAAAAGACAGAGAGGACAGAGTAATGAATCATTTTAAAGGCAAACAATTCAAAAAAGACGTCATTATTGTCGCTGTTGGTTACTACCTGCGTTACAATCTAAGCTATCGTGAAGTTCAGGAATTGTTATATGATCGTGGAATAAATGTTTGTCATACTACGATTTATCGTTGGGTACAAGAGTACAGCAAAGTCCTCTATTATCTTTGGAAGAAGAAAAATAGACAATCCTTCTATTCATGGAAAATGGACGAAACCTATATCAAAATTAAGGGACGTTGGCATTATCTTTATCGTGCAATTGATGCGGACGGCTTAACCTTAGATATCTGGTTACGAAAGAAACGGGATACGCAAGCAGCCTATGCTTTCTTAAAACGACTCCATAAACAGTTTGGTGAGCCGAAAGCAATTGTGACCGATAAAGCACCTTCTCTTGGCTCCGCCTTTAGAAAGTTACAGAGTGTGGGTTTATATACTAAGACAGAGCACCGAACTGTGAAGTATCTTAACAATTTAATAGAACAAGACCATCGACCTATTAAACGACGCAATAAATTTTATCAAAGTCTCCGTACAGCCTCTTCCACGATTAAGGGCATGGAGACCATTCGAGGAATATATAAAAAGAACCGAAGAAATGGAACGCTCTTCGGCTTTTCGGTGTCTACTGAAATCAAGGTATTAATGGGAATAACAGCCTAAGATATTTGGAGTTCAGAGAGGGCGCGTTTGATTTTCAAACTTCGCAACAGAACCCTTTATTTAAAACTTTGCAACAGAACCAAAAAAATTGTTAGAACGAGTTCAAATACCTGAAACTTACTTATCGAAAGAGGTCAAGGAACTATCAGGAGGGGAAAAACAACGGGTTGCATTGGTCCGAAATTTGATGTATCAACCGAAAGTGTTGCTCCTGGATGAAGTTACCAGTTCATTGGACCAAGAAAACAGAGCGATTGTCCTTGATTTAATCCGAGACATGATGAAAGACCAACAAACTACGGTGTTGGCCGTCACTCACAACCAGGAAGAAACCGACCAAGCTTCTCGTCTGATTACTATCAAAGGTGGAAAAATGGAGGAATCGAAATGACAAACAATTTGGAAATCAGTAATCTTTCTTTGCTTTTATCCTCTGTCCTCTTGATAGTTGCCTTGTTGATTGATTACAAAGAGAAATTGGGATTAGGAAACGACATTTTTATTGCGGGAATTCGCACTGTCGTTCAATTATTCCTTATTGGATATGTATTGAGCTACGTATTACGAGTGGATAACAACTTTCTCACTTTAGCAATGGTTTTGTTCATTGTGTTCAACGCTTCTTATAACGCCCATACACGCAGTGAGGGGATCAACCGCTCTTTTAAAATTTCAACGACGGCTATTGGAGTAGGAACAGCCTTGTCCTTACTCATTCTTGTTTTTTCAGGAGTCATTGACTGGTCCCCTTCCCAGATCGTTCCAATTACAGGCATGATTGCCAGCAACGCCATGACTGCGATTGGAGTGACCTATCGGTCTTTGAATTCAAAATTTACGGACCAACGCCAACAGGTATTGGAAAAATTGGCATTGGGAGCCAATAAAAAACAAGCGTCCATGAGTATTGTAAGAGAAAGCGTCAAAACGGGCATGGCTCCTTCTATTGACCGAACAAAAACGGTTGGACTTGTCAGCCTACCAGGTATGATGTCAGGGTTGATTTTTGCGGGAATTGATCCTGTTCAAGCGATTCGTTACCAAATTGTTGTGATGTTTATGTTGATTTCAGTTACTGCGATTTCTTCGTTTATTGCTAGTTATATGGCTTACCGTGAGTTTTATAACAATCGCAGTCAATTTGGTAATTGAAGAATAACAAGTAAAAAAATAGCAGTCAGGTCTCTTGACAAAGTATAGTTGCTATTCTTTTTTTAGGCCCTACTTTAATGAAATTTTTGTTTGGAGGGAACGACTTCATTCCTTTGATTATTTCAGTTGAATTTAATAGAGAAGCCTGGCGTCTATTAAGAAATACTTTTCTTGATGAGCATCAATTTTTTTAACGGAAATCTATCCTATACTAAATTCAGTAAAGAAAAAGGAGGAATCAAAGAAAGCTATTTTAAACAAACCAAAATTATAGGAGGAATAAATCATGACTGAAAATAAAGCTACTCAAGAAAGAACACCCCAAGAAAGATTGCAAGAAGAACAAGAACACAAGGAACATGTTCATCATACGAAAATTAATGCAGCGGCCATTGCGGATCATCTTTTAGGCAACATGCATACATTACATGTGAAACTGCACCAATATCACTGGTATGTAAAAGGAGCCAATTTCTTTACGTTGCATGAAAAATTTGAAGAGTTGTATAACGAAAATGAAAAATGGTTCGACAAACTTGCAGAGCGTCTAATTACTTCTGGGCATAAACCTGCTTCGACAACGGTTGAATTTGAAAAATATTCGATGCTTTCGGAAGATGCAGTTAATAAATACGCTAAAGCAGAAGACATGGTTGAAAATATTATCGAGGACTTCAGAAGCACCCGTGACCTAACTATTCGCGCGATTCGTTTAGCTCAAGACGAGGGTGACGATGCTTTAGAAGATACATTGATTGCTTTTAAAAATGACTTAGACAAGAACATTTGGATGCTGCAAGCGTTCATTGGTAAAGAAGCATTAGAAGATGATGACGCTCTTGATGAGGATGAAGATTAAGGTAAAAGTAGAAGCTGATTTAGGGATTGGAATTCTTTCCAGTCCTTTTTCCATTTTCTTGATGTGCATCAATTTTTTTGTAGTAAGAGACTTATATAATAAAAGCAGCGAATATAAACAAAATAAATAAAGGGGGAGAATGAATTGACTAAACATACCCATCATGAAATTGGCGACCACGCAGCCTGTATCCGCTTGGTTCCAATATTCAATCACTTAGAGGATAGCGCGATGAATTACATTGCTGAAAAAGCCCACACGAAACAGTATCAAAAAGGGGAGTTTCTGTTTCGCTCGCAAGAAAAAGATGATGCCTTGTATATTGTGAATCGCGGAAAAGTCCGAATCTATCGCTTGTCTGATTCTGGCAAAGAGCAACTAGTTCGTATTTTGAATCCGGGTGACTTTACGGGAGAATGGACGTTGTTCAATCCTGATGCTGTGCACGAGGAATACGCAGAAGCTACTCAAGACACGTCTATCTGCATGATTCAACAACATGATGTACAAGAGTTTCTAAAAGAGTATCCTGCAATTTCGTTAAAGCTGCTAGGAGAGATGTCGCAGCGGTTAGAAAGCTCCGAACGTCAAACCGCACAAGTAGCCGTGGAGAGTGTCATTACCCGTTTAGTTTTGTTTTTGGCAGAAAATGTGGAACCTGAAATGGGCAACTCTCCCACCATCACCCTGCCGATGGCAAAAAAGGACATTGCTTCCTATTTAGGAACGACACCTGAGACCATCAGTCGCAAATTTGGAGAATTGGAGGACGAGGGATTGATTCAACAGCTGTCTGGGAAAAGGATCAAGATTCAGGATTTAGATGATTTATTGCTTTACAGCGAATAATCGGACACACTTTTTTCTACACGTTGGTGTTCTGTCGCTCTTTATTAACAACGGGACAGAACTCAGTGCTTTTGCGTCAAGGAGAAGTCGCTTTGAGTTACGTTTTGTGGTACTCAGTGGGTCGGTTCTTCATTGAAGGTATGCGAACGGACAGTTTATGGATTGGCGAGTGGATCCGCGTTTCGCAAGCCTTGTCTCTGCCCCTGTTTATTGGCGCGATTGTAGTATGGTTTATACGCAGACAAGATTATCCACCAATTTCTTATTATTTTGATGACAATAAGGGGCAGAAAAAGACTATTAAGATGGTGAATTGAGCAAAAAGATAAAAAGAAGTGCCGAACTTGATATGCGTCAATTTTCGTTTGCTAAAAGTGAGCTATATTACAGTTGTAAAGAGGAAAAGGCAGTGTTCATTAATCTGCTGCCGATAAAATAAAAACACATAAAGGAGATAGGAATTATGGAAAAAGCTATATTGCAATTAGAAACGTTGTCTTGTCCAAGTTGTATGCAAAAAATTGAAGGTGCTGTAAAATCAGTTAAAGGTGTTGATAAAGACAGCCTTAAAGTATTATTCAACTCCAGCAAAGTCAAAGTCAATTTTGATTCAGCTGTCACTTCGATTGAAGAGATTCAAAAAGCTATCGAAAACGTAGGCTATCCGGTCCTTAAAGCAAAAGTCAAGGCCGCTTAACAGATTAAATGAACTAGGCAATTCTGGAAGAAAAGCTATTTTTTCAGGATTGCTTTTTTTGTTGCAATCCGATTCGAGGTGCTTAGAAACGATAAAAGAGAACTTTCTAAACTTGATGTCAGTCAATTAATTACTTAGGCAATTATCTTATACTATGTTTATCAATAAAAGAGAAATTAAATTTGGAGGGAAAAAGCATGCAACAATATATATTAAGCAAGAAAAATGTTATCACCGTCATCAGTGGATTGTTAATCGTACTCGGTTTCTTCAGTCACTTTGTTTTAGAAAACGTAGGACTTTCAGAGTGGTCTTTGATCATCGCCTCTGTCTTTGGGATTACGCCAATTGCCATTCAAGCGTTTCAAGCAATGAAAGTCAAAGTCATCAGTATTGATGTCTTAGTCAGTATTGCAGCGATTGGTGCGCTTTTTATTCAAAATTATGAAGAATCGGCTATTGTCACGTTCTTATTCTTATTCGGACACTACTTGGAACAACGAACATTGAACCAAACGCGATCTGCTATCAAAGAATTGACTGAAATGGCACCCGAAAGCGCCTTGAAACAAATGGATAATGGCGAATTTGAAGAAGTAGACGTGGATGATATAGATGAAGGGGATATCTTACTCGTTAAAACGGGTGCGAAAGTTCCAGTAGATGGCATAGTCCTTACGGGTGAAGGGCATATCAATGAAGCTAGCATTACAGGGGAAGCTGTTCCGGTCAATAAGCAAGCTGATGCAGAAGTTTTTGCAGGAACCATTTTAGAAAACGGAACGATTCAAATCAGAGCTGACCGAGTTGGTGAGGACACCACATTTGGTAAAATTATTGAACTCGTGGAAGAAGCACAAGATTCTAAATCCGAAGCGGAACGGTTCATTGATCGCTTTTCTAAATACTACACACCAGCTGTCTTGGTTCTGGCAATTGTTGTATGGGCGTTCAGTCAAAATATTGAGTTAGCAATCACCATCTTGGTTCTAGGTTGCCCAGGGGCATTAGTTATCGGAGTGCCTGTCTCAAACGTTGCCGGTATTGGGAATGGTGCTCGTAACGGTGTTCTTTTAAAAGGGAGTGAAGTCATTCAAGACTTCAGCAATGTGGATACAATTGTATTTGATAAGACAGGTACTTTAACTGTCGGAAACCCAACCGTTGCAGCGACTGAACTGTATGAAAAAGATTCTGCTGAAACGCTTGGCTATCTGGCCAGTGTGGAACGGGAATCAGATCATCCATTAGCAAAAGCGGTCTTAAATCAAATTGGAGAAACAAACTTTTATCCTGTTGAAAAAACTGAAGTCGTGAAAGGCGGCGGAATCGTTTCAAGTGTAGCTGGACATAGAGTGGCTGTTGGGAATGTGGCCTTGATGGAAAAAGAAAATGTTACTCTCAGCAAAAAAGTGCAAAAAGATGTCAAACGGTTTGAACAACAAGGGAACTCTCTCGTTTTGACAGCGGTCGACGGTGAATTAAAAGTACTGATGGGCATTCGCGATCAAGTCCGTCCGGGTGTGAAAGCTAATTTGCAGGAATTAAAAGACTTGGGCGTGAAAAATCTAGTCGTTCTTTCAGGAGATAACCAAGGAACCGTTGATGTGGTCGCCGGCGAACTTGGTTTGACCGAAGCTCACGGCCACATGTTGCCGGAAGACAAATCGGCTTATATCGGAAAACTTCAACAACGTGGTCAAATTGTAGCCTTTGTTGGAGATGGCGTTAACGATAGTCCGTCCTTAGCTTTAGCAGACATTGGAATCGCAATGGGAAGCGGAACGGACGTAGCGATTGAAACATCCGATGTCGTTTTAATGAACTCGAACTTCAGCAACTTGCCTCACGCATTAGGATTAGCAAAAGCCACCGCAAATAATATGAAACAAAATATCGTGATTTCAATTGGAGTAGTGTTGGTCTTGTTGACTAGCGTCTTCTTCAGCGAATGGATGAATATGTCTATCGGAATGTTGGTTCATGAAGGTAGTATCTTGGTGGTAATTTTCAATGGCATGAGATTAATGAAGTATAAGTTGAAAGGTCGAAAAGAACAAAAAGAAGTATCAGCACCTGCAGAGAAAGTAAAAATATCTTAAGAATAAATTAGAAGAGGCTGAGACAATAGTCCATCCTTGAAATGACAAAAGCGGAAACTCAGATTTTTAAATCTGGGATTTTCCGCTTTTTTGAGTTCTTGAAAAAAAAAAGAAGAGTATAGAGTATGCTCTTTATAAAATTAATTTTCGTGTAAATGATTAAAAAATCTAATAATAAAATTTAAATTCCTATTAAGTTGTAACACATGAAATTGTATAAAATCATAAACTAAATCCCTTGATTTTCTTGACTTTGAACAGAGTATGTATATAAGTTTATGATTATGGTAAAGTATATATATAATCATGAACTCAGAATATTTTTAAGAAGGGAAACAATAGTGAGCTATAATGTACAACCGTTAAGGACAAATGAAGAGATACAAGATTTTCAGTTTTGGCTAAGAAGAACAAGTAATCCGGAAAGAGATAGTTTTTTATTTTTGTTTGGAATCAATAATGGTTTACGTATGTCAGATATTATAGGATTAAAAGTTGGAGATATACGAGGTAAAAGTAAGCCTATTATTGTTGAACGTAAAACAGGTAAGCGAAAACCGATTTTCATAGATAATTTGAGAGAAGAGATTTTATTATATACTGAAGGCAAAGAAGAAAATGATTGGTTGTTTCCAAGTCGGCAACAAGGTCGACATATAACAAGGGATCGTGTCTATCAGATATATGCGGATATAGCGGAAAAATTAGGAAGAGATGATATAGGAACACATACATTAAGAAAAACTTTTGGGTATCACTACTACAAAAAAACTAGAGACATTGCTACCTTAATGTTTATTTTTAATCATAGTTCTCAATCGATTACTAAAAGATATATTGGAATTACAGAAGATGAAATCGGTGCTTCCTTAAAAGGATTTAAATTAGGTATTTAATCTTTGCATGATTAGAGATAAAAAAAACCAACTACGAAATCTATTTGTAGTTGGACTTTTTTTTATAATGAATTCAATGCATCAATTGTAGCCGCATTGTCTATATGGGTATATAAAGTCGTTGTATTGGTACTTGAATGTCCCAATTGTTGGGCAGTCAATACCAAAGAATTTGTCTGTTGGTAGAGTCTAGTAGCCAATGTATGACGCAGTTTATGCGGACTGACTTGGACTCTGAATCCTTTCGAATATTTTGCTACCATCCGTTCGATTGCAATACCGGATATACGTTTGGCTTCTCCTTGGTAAATTGCTAGAAATAATGCTTTTTCGTTTTCTGTCACTTTATATCTTTCTTTCCGAATAGCTAGATAATTAGCTAAATATTCCATTGCGAACGCTGCTATATTGACCGCATCTCTCTTATTTCCTTTTCTAGTTACTACCACATTATTCTTATCCAAAGATAGATCATCTAAGTTAATATTTACAACCTCGGAGAGTCTCAATCCAGATCCTAAAATCAGTGCATTGATCGCCAGGTCTCTTTCTACATCTCGATGGTAATAGATCAGAGCTCGTTTGCTCAAAGTATTTTTATATTCATTGGCAATATAATCTAGATAATTTTGTGTATCTTCGTCTAGAAATAATTTTTTCTCAATGGCATTTGCACGAGCTGCTAAAGTTGTTTTATCTGTGATAGTTGCTACCTGGTCCATAGGATTATCGTCTAAGTATGGTTTTCCTAGAGGATTATTGGAACTTTTCGAAAGATATTTAAATAGAACTTTCAATGCTGTTATATTTCTATTGATAGTAGAAGTGGATAGGCCTAAGTTATTATTATCTTCGAGCTTAGCTTTTGTTGTATCTTTTTTTACATTTTCTTTTGCGCGACGTTTCAAATGAGATTTGTACAAGTTTAGGTCATAGGCAGTTAAATGTCTTATCGAGGTGATTGAAGTATCAGGAACGATAGACTCACTCAGAAGCCATTCATAAAAGAGCTTATAATTTTTTAGATATTCTAAAGTGGTTCGAGGTGATTGATCTTTATCTTCACGATCTTGAACAAAATCTTTTATATAATCGGGCATATGAAGTATGATTGTATCTATTTTTTGATATATTTCTGTATTTTTCATGTCATTCATCCTTTCAATAAGTAGGAGAGAGGAGTACCCCTACAATTGGACTATACCAATTATAGGGACGTTTGTCAATTGGTATGCTATATTTTTTTTGGAAAACACAAATTATATAAGGTTCTATATAATCATATAAAATAAATGGTATATATAAATAGGCGAGGGGATAGCAGTTTGTATTCTAAAAATTTTTTTGGTTTTTCTTAATTCTATAGAAAGAACAATCTTTCTATAGAGTTAGACATGAGAGGGACTACGATTGATTTAAAATCAATAAGCGTATATACTGTATATACAAACAAAAAAGGGGAGAAGACTATGGCAATCAAAGAAAGAAAATTCAGAGAAGTAGGGAATTCAGTAGTATTAACTATTTCAAAGGAGTTTCTTAAAGAAAATGGGTTAAATCCTGGAGATACGGTTTTTTTAGATGAAGAAAAACTTCGAGCAGCAATTACAAAAAAACAAACCTTATCTGATGAGATCGATGTAGCAATATCTCAAGCATTAACTGAATATGATACTACTTTTAGAGAGCTTGTCGATAAATGAGTGTTCATTACCTAGAAGCCAAAGATGTTATAAAAATGAATGTGATCCAAATAAAAAAATACTCTCCTAATGAACCCATTGGTGTAAAGGACGCGAATGCTTTAGAAATGTGTGTAGGACAACTTCGAGCCTCAGCTTTTGGTGAAGAGGTTTATCCTTCGATTTATGAAAAAGCAGCTATCCTACTTATACAATTGATAAAGAAACATCCTTTTCATAATGCAAATAAACGTACTGCTTTCTTAGCTACTTTTGTCTTTTTGAAAATCAATGGACAGCTTTTAGCTATTGATCAAAAAGATGCTGTAAATTTAGTGGTATATATTGCTACATATGATAAGGATTTTGACCAACTAAAATATGAAGTGATCAACACTATAAAGACACATACGAAACCCATTTAAGGAGTTGCTGTATGTGTCTTTATAGTGTTATTAGCTGCTATAGCGAAATAATTGAAGTAAATTACAAATAGCTATAATTCAAATCCAACTATACAGAAAACGTAAATTTTCTATATACTTGGATATGCTGGAATGTTTAAGAGAATAATTACATTTCTAGAAAATACAATAAAAATTACAGGATAATTAGCCATATCCTACCTCCTCTAGCAGTTGCTCAAAAGTTAGCACTAAGTAACTTCTTTTTTGTTGCCATTCCAGTCTCGCAGGGGCAACTGCTGGGACAATGCGCCTCAGGAATCCTTCTTTGGCCATCTGAAGGATGAAATGGATTATAAATCAGCAAAAACGTTGGAAGAACTGAAGGCAAGAATCAATCATTACATGGTCTACTGTAATAATTACCGTTATCAATGGAATTTAAAAAAGATGACCCTCGTTCAATATAGGAATCATCTTCAAGTTGCTTAATCTCTTTTTTTTATTGTGTCCTTGACATGGTACCACTTTAGCCTGCAGCCTGACTTCTTTTTCTCAAATTCTTCTATCAAATTGATCATTCAAGAAGTTGAGAAACGCCTTCGCGCAAGTGATTAGGGACTTTTGTTTTCAAAAATGTTTGTGCAGTTTATTATTCAACTGAAATTTTGTCAGCGTTTTCTTTCAAAAATTCTCTAAAACTATCTCCCCAATCACAAATAGAAGTTACAACGGGTTCTAAGAGTAAACCAATTTCACTTAGTTGATACTCTACTTTAGGAGGTACAACCGGGTATACAACCCTAGTAATAATTTGATCTTCTTCTAATTCCCTTAATTGTCTAATTAACATACGTTGATTGACATCGGGAAGGTATCTTTGTATTTCACTTAACCTTAATGGAGACTGTTGGAGCAAACACCAGATAATCGCTATTTTCCAACGTCCACCTATAACGGATAAAGCCAAATCCTTGCTAGTGAAAAAAGTTTTTTCTTTATAATGAATGGTCATATAGTACCATCTCTTTCTATTGATATTTTGTTTATAGTGACAAAAGCGTCAGTATTGTCTAATGAATTATAATATGAGATTATGGAAAAGTAAATTAGCAAACAAAAGAAAGAAGGTATTCAATTGAAAAGTAAAGCTGCTGTTGCATTTAAACCAGGAGAACCGCTTCAAATTGTAGAAATCGATGTAGAAGAACCAAAGGCAAAAGAGGTCTTAGTAAAAATCTTGCATACTTCAGTTTGTCATACTGATGCGTTTACTTTATCGGGTGATGATCCAGAAGGTGTATTTCCGGCTGTACTAGGTCATGAAGGTGCTGGTGTTGTCGTTTCTGTAGGGGATGAAGTGACTTCCGTAAAACCAGGAGACCATGTGATTCCACTGTACACGGCTGAATGTGGGGAATGTAAATTCTGTCTTTCTGGTAAGACCAACTTATGTAGTGCCGTTCGAGAAACGCAAGGCAAAGGTTTAATGCCTGATGGAACTACACGTTTCTCTTATAAGGGTGAGCCGATTTATCATTATATGGGAACCAGTACCTTTAGCGAATATACAGTTGTACCTGAGATTTCTTTAGCAAAAATTAACTCAGAAGCACCCCTTGATAAAGTCGCTTTATTTGGGTGCGGTGTAACTACAGGGATAGGTGCTGTACACAAAACGGCAAAAGTGGAAGAAGGTGCAGTAACAGCCGTATTTGGCCTTGGGGCTATCGGTTTAGCTGTTATACAAGGATTGGTCCAAGCAAATGCCAGCCGAATTATTGCTGTCGACTTAGATGAAGATAAGTTTGAATTAGCTAAAAAAATGGGCGCAACCGATTTTGTGAATCCAGCTAAATTTGATCGTCCTATTCAAGAGGTCATCGTTGAAATGACGGATGGGGGAGTTGATTATAGCTTCGAGTGTATTGGAAATGTGGAAGTTATGAAGGCTGCTCTTGAATGTTGTCATAAAGGCTGGGGGGAAAGCACTATTATCGGTGTAGCCGGCGCAGGAAAAGAGATTCATACTCGCCCATTCCAATTAGTAACGGGGCGCGTATGGCGTGGATCAGCCTTTGGCGGAGTCAAAGGTAGAACGGAACTACCAGGAATGGTGGAGGACTTTATGGAGGGTAAAATTGACTTGGACCCCTATATCACCCATCACTTAAACTTTACTGACATTAATGAGGCATTTGATTTGCTTCATAGTGGCGAATCGATTCGAACGATTTTAACATATGAGGAGTGAAGAAGTGAATCTTAAGCTTATTGAAAACCACCTCTCTTTTGGTGGAGAACAGCGTAAGTACAGTCATTATTCAGAAGTGTTACAGTGCGACATGACCTTTAGTCTCTACTTGCCGTCCAATAAAGGAATGGAAAAAATCCCGCTTATTTGGTGGTTATCGGGTTTAACGTGTACCGATGATAATTTTAGTCATAAAAGTGGCTTCCAAAGATTGGCTGAAAAATATCAAGTGGCTGTCATGATTCCCGATACGTCACCACGCGGAGAACATGTTGCTGATGATGAGACTTGGGATCTTGGCCAAGGTGCAGGATTTTATTTGGATGCGACCCAAGAACCATGGGCCAAGCATTATAAGATGTATGCCTATATCACAAAGGAGTTAACCGCGATTGCGTACTCTCTAGTGCCCAACTTCTCAGGGAATGAGAGCATTATGGGGCATTCTATGGGAGGACATGGCGCTTTGGTAACAGGCATGAAAAATACAGAGCGATTCAAAGCGATTTCGGCTTTCTCTCCAATTTTGAGCCCTAGTCAAGTTCCTTGGGGGATCAAAGCCTTCACTACGTATTTAGGGAAGAATCAAACTTCTTGGAAAGAGTGGGATGCTTCCGAACTAGTTAAAGGAACCGGGATGCCGCCTATTCTTATTACGCAAGGAACTGAGGATGGGTTTTATCCAGAACAATTAACAGAAACGTATTTTTTGAAAAATGTTCAGGAAAATAATGTAGCCGTAGATTACAAAAAGGAAGAAGGCTACGACCATAGCTACTTCTTCATTGCTACTTTCTTGGAAGATCATTTCGCTTTTCATATGGCGTACTTAAGATAATTCTTTGATTTAAATGCTCACTCTATTTAAAGTGGTTTGATTGTTGAACTTTATAATGTTCCATAAGTCTTTTGTTAAAAGTAAGCGCCTAATGGAAAGGTACCTAGAAAATGAAAAAGTTGCTGGGAAATAACTAGCTCTAAAAATAAAAACCGCGATGAAATAATCATAAATGTGATTGTTTCGTCGCGGTTTTTATTTTTGACTGATTTGTGTTGAAAAGCTTCCACTTTTCTTCTAGCCTCAAGGGCTAATTTGGTTAGGTTCATGCTCATAAGCATCATTCCAATGTCAGTATGTACAGCTTGCTTGCCTCTGACATGGGTTCTTCGCGTACCAATTCCACCTTTCAATCGATCAAAAATAGTTTCTACGTCAATTTTGCGTTGAGCGTAGATGGCTTTTCCATGATCACTTTCGAGGTTTTCTTTTACATGATGCTTAAAATATTCCCAATTGTAATTTACCGACGTCTGGCGTTGGACACCTTTGGGTGTTTTGGCTAATCAATCGAGCTTTTCATTCTGTTGCTCCGCATCAGCCTTGTAAACGTTAAATTGTCTTTCAAAACTATTTTTATCATTCTGAGTGCTGTAGTGTGAAAAGCTAAAGCGGACACCATCTAAGTCAGCATAGTAATCTTCATTCCCATGATAATCTCAGTTATGGCGATGTTTTGGATTAGAAGCATATTTTTTACTTTTCTCTTTATGGTACATGCCGTAGGGGATTAAAGGGACTTTATCAAACGTATCCACAACTGTCTGGTAATTTTCTTCACTTCCATACCCTGCAATTAACTGTAAGACGATTTGTTCCAGAATGCATTCATTTTCATGAATATAATACAGTCGGTCGTCTTGAATCTGGATATTTTTACATAGGATTTGGCTAAACTTAAATTTATCCATGAGTTCTTTTGCTAATATTAAGCCGGAATCTGAGGATAAATTTCCACCAGAGTGAGATACCGAGATATTTGAATTGAAAAGTAAACGATTTTCGCGTGAAGTTGCCATTGAGAGAACCCCTTTCTTTGGTTTGGTTTAGTCGCTTTAACCATAGCAGATTGAGGTTCTTTTTGTACACCCAAAGGGTGCGAATGAACGAAACAAAATAGACTATTATAACAAGTTTTTTGAAGCATTTTTGGAAAAACATGAATACTTCAGGATACTGAGAGAATGTTTTTTTTGATGCCAAAAATTGAGCGAAAATGGTATAAGATTTACATAGGGTTGATGGTGTTTATTCATCTGATCTACATTTCCGTATAGGTCATAGAATGGTTATTCATAGATAGCGGCTTTCCAATCGTAGCTTTAGTAGTAGGAATCCCTTGTTGTTTATGAGAAAAATCATATGGCACAGCTAAAAGTGGAACAAAAATAAAGAAAGTTCGTAAACGTAAGTGAAGTCTTAGCTTTTTACTTATAAAAAAAGATGATAAACTGCTTTCATAAGCTGAAACTATCACTTTTACAAAAAGGAGAGATTTTATGCGCGCAGTAACATGGCAAGGAAATGAAAAAATGGAAGTCAAAACAGTCCCAGATCCAACGATTGAAGAACCAACCGATATGATCGTTCGCATTACAGCAACAGCTATTTGCGGTTCTGACTTGCATTTATACCATAACGGGAAACCGGTCATGGAAGAAGACTATGTAGTAGGCATGAGCCTATGGGAATTGTAGAAGAAGTTGGTTCTGCAGTGACGAAAGTGAAAAAAGGCAACCGAGTCGTTATCCCTTTCAACATTGGTTGTGGAGAGTGTCATTTCTGTACTCATCATATGGAAAGTCAATGTGACAATTCCAATCCTAATCCAATGTTTGATCAAGGTGGATTGTTCGGTTTTGGTAAAATGGAAGGAAATTATCCTGGAGGACAAGCTGAATATTTACGTGTCCCATTTGCAGATTTTACTTCTTTTGTTGTTCCTGAAAGTAATCTGCCGGATGAGAAGGTATTATTTCTATCAGATGTACTGCCAACAGCATATTGGAGTGTTGAACATAGTGGCATGAAACCAGGAGATACAGTAATTGGTGTTAGTATCAAATCTTAGACAGCTTTTCGTAGAGACAAGAATAAATTAAACTTATCTACGAGAGGATGAATTTTTATGACCCGATATGAAGAAAATTTTAAACAAATGATTGTTGAACTGAATCAAACTGGACGTTCTGTTCGAGGGTTAGCGAAAGAATATGGCTTATCTGAAGCAACGATTTACAAATGGAAGAATTTATATTTACCTGATCAGTCCACAGGACTGACTGGAAAAGAAGTAGCTGAACTGAGAAAAGAAAATGCTCGTTTAAATGAGGAACTTGAAATCTTAAAAAAAGCCGCAGCCATATTCTCTCGGAAAACCTAAATTCGCTTGTTCAATTTATTGAAAAATGGTGTAAGGATTACACTGTTTCTTTGTTGTGTCGGTTATTAGAAATCCCTAGAAGTGTCTATTATTTTTATAAGAATAAACCGTTGACAGCTACAGAAATCAGAAATAATAAGTTGAAAAAGAAGATTTCAACAATTTTTTTTACGAATAAACAACGCTATGGTGCCACAAAGATCCATCAAGTTTTATTAAAAGAAGGGATTTCAGTATCTCTTAAACATGTCCAAAAGCTAATGAAACAATTAAATTTAAGGTCGATTGTAGTTAAAAAATATAGACCTCAAAGGTCTAATAAACCGATCATTTTAAAAGAGAATCTCTTAAATCAGGACTTTTCTACTGAAACGATCTGTGAGAAATGGGCAGCTGACATTACGTACATTCCTACTAAGAAAAATGGTTGGTGTTACTTATCTTCAATCATGGATTTACACACGAAAAAAATTATTAGTTATACATTTTCAAAACGAATGACTGTGGATTGTGTCATTCAAACATTGAATAAAGCAAAAATACATTATCACATTCCAGAAGGAATGATTCTACACACTGACTTGGGCAGCCAATACACAGCAAGAGAAGTGGAACAATGGCTTAAAACCAACAAAATAAGGCATTCTTATAGTAGAAAAGGAACACCTTATGATAATGCTGGAATCGAATCTTTCCATGCCTCATTGAAAAAAGAAGAAGTCTACACGACTAGCTACTCAGATTTTGAAGAAGCAAATCGAGCGCTATTTAGCTACATTGAAGGATTTTATAACCGAAATCGAATCCATAGCTCGATTCACTATCTAACCCCACAGGAATTTGAAGAATTAGCAAAAGAAAAAATGGCTTAACCGTCTCTACTAAAATGTGTCCAAGATATTGACTCAAATCCAAATTGAAGAAATGAAAAAGTTCGGCGCAGAAAAAATTTTCATCGAGAAACAATCTGGAGCAACGATTACTCATCGACCGATTTTCCAGGAAGCTTTAGAGTTTGTCCGAGACCAAGATATTTTTATTGTCGAAGCAATCGACCGACTTGGAAGAAATTACGACGAAATCATTGCTTCAGTCAATTACCTAAAGAAGAAAAACGTGCAGCTGATCATCACCAGTCTACCGATCATGGCTGAAGCAATTGGCAATCCTCTTTTGGATAAATTCATTAAAGATTTAATCATCCAAATTTTGGCCATGATTGCAGACCAAGAGCGTACCGAATCTAAACGACGCCAGGCGCAAGGCATTAAAATTGCAAAAGCAAATGGCGTCTATAAAGGTCGTCCAAAACTCTATAGTGCAGATACAAAAAATCCTCAACGATGTTTAGTTTATGAAAACATCGTTAAGGATTTAAATGAGGGCATAGCTATTTCAAAAATTGCTAAAAACTACAATATTACTAGACAAACTATTTACAGAATTAAGAATGATATTGAGTATAACAGTAATCAAATGAATTAAAAAAGTTCTTTATACATTAAAATTTCTTCTTTTAACTCATCAATTCTAGGAGATCTAACATCAGAATCAGCAATTGCATTTAATAACTCATCAATATTTTCTTTATTCGCTAGTAAAGGATCATAGTATTTTATATTCTTTTTAATTAATTCCAGAGTTTTTATATTTTGTTCTTTGTAATTAGCTAGAATTTCTTCTACAGTTTCGCCTGAAATCATAGCCATATCTGAACCAGTATTGATTCCTTTGAATGGATAAGGTTCTTTATCATATGCCTTTATCATTTCTACTAAATCATCATATCCTAAGTGTTTTTTAACATACAGCATAAAATTTATTAATCGCCGATTGTAAAATTAAGCTAGACAAATAAAAAAGTCATTTGTGCTACACTCAAGATAGTTCCCGCAAAAGAATTATAAGGAGTGAAGACAAATGACCTATACCCATCTTACATCAAATGAAC
>OFLO01000167.1_pt1 | contig 29612 bp, 29 predicted proteins | sample 1540831 | NCBI WGS metagenome assembly OFLO01 (sample SAMEA4413049, study PRJEB24355) | metagenome | biome: human; feature: gut; material: faeces | place: United Kingdom | collected 2010 | reverse complement strand
GGACAAAGTCGAGACGGCGGTGGGTGTTGGGGAGGGCGGTGGCGTCATGGGGGCTGATGGTGTGCAAGGGCAACGCGAGCGAGGGAACATGGTCGATCGACGACGTCAGTTGGGGCCCCGGAAGTGTCACCCTCACGGTGACCATCGAGGTCACCAGGGGATCCCTGAGCGACTACACCTTCTTCATCATGGAGAACGAGTCGACCAACATCCACGAGGCCAACCTGCCGCCCACCGGAACCCTCGGCGACACCGTCTCCCCGGGACATAAGGTGCACGGCACGGTCACCATTGACTGTCCGCGCGCTGACGCCACCGTCATGTTCACACATGGATCGGGGATGTCCTCCCCCATCTCGGCTCTGACGATCAAGGCGTGACTCGCCACCTCTGATGCCCATCTGGCATGGCCTGGGGCCCGGCACGATGCCGGTCCCCAGGTCATCAGCTCAGTCCCGTCACTTCACTGTCATCAGTCTGCGTCGTCGCTCAGATGACCTCGACGCGTGGGTAGCGCGGCTGCCACATCGCCGAGAACACCTTCTCAACCGGGGTGTCGGTGGCCTCGGTCGCCACACCTTCCTCCATCGCCTGCTGGGCAACGGCAATGGCCACCGACGCCGACAGCGGTCTCAGGGTCTTGATGGACGGCAGCAGCGAGGCTCCCATCACCCGGTTGTCGACGTGCATGGCGACCGCCTCGGCAGCAGCCGCGATCATGCCGTTGGTGACGCGAGACGCCTGCACTGCGATGGCTCCCAAACCGATGCCCGGGAAGACCAGGGCGTTGTTGGCCTGAGCGATCTGATACGTCACACCGTTGACCATGACCGGCTTGAACGGCGAACCGGTGGCCACCAGGGCGCGTCCTTCAGTCCACTTGAGAATGTCGGAAGGCAGTGCCTCGGCCTTACGGGTCGGGTTCGACAGCGGCATGATCACCGGACGATCACAGTGGGCCGCCATCGTCTTGACGATCTCCTCGGTGAAGGCCCCCGTCTGGGCGGAACAGCCGATGAGGATCGTCGGATGGACGTTACGCACGACATCACTCAACGTGTACTGGTCAGGGGCGTCAGTGGTCCACCCTTCCAGCTCCTCCTTGCTGCGAGCGAAGGGCTGCTGGAAGTCACGCAGCCGCAGACCTTCCCGCAGCAGGCCACGGGATCCCAATCCCCAGAAGTGGGAACGCGCAGTTTCCTCGTCCAGCCCCTGGCTGACCATGAGCTGTACCAGGAGATTCGCGATGCCGGTGCCAGCCGAACCAGCGCCGTGAATGACGATACGGTGCTTGCTCAGCGGGGTGCCGGAAGCCTTGACGGCACTCAACACGGCGGCGACGACCACGGCTGCGGTGCCCTGGATGTCGTCGTTGAAGGTGCAGTAGTCGTCCCGATACTTGTTGAGGATTCGGGTGGCGTTACCGGCCGCGAAGTCCTCCCAGTGCAGCAGGGCGTGCGGGAACATCCGGTGGGCCGTCTCGACGTACTGTTGGACGAAGGCGTCATAGCGTTCTCCGCGCACACGGGGGTGACGCACGCCGAGGTAGCCGTCGTCATTGAGGCGTTCCATGTTGTCGGTGCCGACGTCGAGGATGACGGGCAGGACGCGGTGCGGGTGGATTCCGGCTGCCGCGGTGTACACCGCTAGTTTCCCGACGGTGATCGCCACGCCACCGACACCCTGGTCACCGATGCCAAGGATGCCCTCTGCATCGGTGGCCACGATGAGGTCGACATCGTCAGGGCCATGGCCCAACTGCCCCAGGGCCTGCTCCATGTCCTCCGGGTCGTCGATGGACAGGTAAATACCGCTCGGACGGTCGTACCAGTGGTTGTATTCCTCAATTGCCTTGCCGATCGTCGGGGTGTAGACGATGGGCAGCATCTCCTCGATGTGCTCGGCGATGAGGCGGAAGTACAGCACCTCATTACGGTCGTGCATGTGGTTGAGGTACAGGTACTTCGCCAGGTCGTCCGGCTGCGCCGAGTACTGGGCGTAAACCCGCTTGAGCTGGTCAGTGATCGTCATGACTCCCGACGGCAACAGGCCCGTGAGACCAAGGGTCTTGCGCTCCTCGAGGGTGAAAGCCGTGCCTCGGTTGGCCAGGGGGTTCGTCAACACCTCCTGGCCGCGAGCCGCAATCTTGAGAAGTTCTCCGTCACTGTCCTGTGCATACTGAAAAGGAACTGACATACCCCCTAGCCTAGAAGGTCGTCAGCACAAATGTTCAGCAGGTCACGAGATGGATGACAAAGTGTCACGCAAGCGTTCCGCGGAGGCCGCAAGGGAGGCAATTTCCGCTGCGCTCATGGAGACCGGGACCACTCCCTCGATGCCGTCACGCGAGACGATGCACGGCATGGACAGGGCTACCCCGGAGACTCCGTGGACATCCTCGATGACGCTGGACAGCGGCAGGACGGAACGGCCCGGACGCAGCAGGGACTCGGCAAGACGAGCACCCGTCAGACCGATGGCGTAGTTCGTCGCACCCTTGCCCTCGATGATCTTGTACGCGGCGAAGGCGGCCTCGTGGGCCAGGTCAGCGAGCACATCCTCGGTGAAGACGCGCTCACCCTCGACGGTCCAGTCGTGGATCGGCACACCGGAGATGTTGGCGGTCGACCACAGCGGGAACTCCGAGTCGCCGTGCTCGCCGACGATGGTCACGTGTACATGGCGCTGCTCGACGTTAGCCCACTGACGGATGAGCCAGCGCAGCCGCGAGGTGTCGAGCATGGTGCCGGTCGAGAAGACACGGTTGGCCGGCAACCCGGTGGCCTGCTGGGCTACGACGGTCAGGACGTCACAGGGGTTGGTGACGAGCACGAACAGGGCGTTCGGAGACTGCTCGACCAGCTGCGGCATGAGGGAACGCAGAATATTGGCATTGACGCCGGCGAGGTCCAGACGGGTCTGGCCCGGCTTCTGACGAGCTCCGGCAGTGATGAAGACAACATCAGAGTCGGCAGTGTCGTGGACATCAGCGCCACCCATCACTGAGGCGGGGGTGAACTGAGTGCCATGGGCGAGGTCCGCTACCTCGGCCTCGACCTTGTCCTTGGCGATGTCGTAGAGGGCAACGAGGTCGGCCGATCCGCGGATGAGGCAGGCGTAGGCCAGCGAGGAACCAACCGAACCGGCCCCGACGACGGAGATCTTGGAGGCGCGACGAGTGACGTCAGAAGTGCTCATGGCGCTCATCTTAGGGTGCCCTCGCACCTGATCCCCAACGCTGCGCACCAGGGCCGCGCATCTGAACAAGATGCCAGCAGCCCTGAGCGGTTGTGCACGCCCTGATGTCACCGCCCCTTCGCGTGGCACCATGCCTGTGCGAGTTCCCGAGCGTTGGATTCAGGGTCGGCGTTTCGACAAATTGCCGAGACGACGCTGAGGCCGTCGCAGCCCACCCGGGCTACATCCTGAGCGTCGGAGGCAGTAACTCCGCCGATGACGCACACCGGCCACGGGCTGACGTCGACGACATCGCGTATCGCAGCCAGGCCGAGCTCCCCAGCCTCCGGTTTGGTTCCTGTGGCGTGCAAGGCCCCAACGCCCAAGTAGTCGACGACGTCAGGGCCATGAGACAGCGCGGCCTCCACGTGGGCGGGGGTCTGCGCGGACAAGCCGATCAGCAGATTGTCCCCGAGAACCTTTCGAGCCTGGGCGACCGGCATGTCGGACTGCCCGACATGGGCGCCGTCAGCTCCGATCTCAGCGACCAGATGGACCCGGTCGTCAATGATGAGGGGTATTTCGTCGCATACATCTCTCACCCGTCGTCCCAAAGCGACGAATTCGTCATCAGGCAGGTCGTGGTCGCGGAATTGGACCAGAGTCACCCCGCCGGAGATAGCGCGTCGCACGGTCTCGACGATCTCCTCTGGGCCACCACATTGGGCGGTGTCTGTGACGAGGTACACCGAAAGATCGAAGTCAGGCCGTGACATCGCGAAGCCCTCCCCGCGCGCCGACTTCGTCGGGTGACACCAGGAACAGTTCGTCGATGAGAGCTTGAGCGAATCCGCCCAGGCCCACACTGCGATCCGCCGCTCGTTCGGCAGCCACGCACAACATGGCGGTTGCGGATGCAGCTGCAATGAGATGATCTTTCTGGACGCCTGCAAAGGCCGCTGTCAGAGCCCCTAGTGAGCATCCAACCCCGGTCACTCGCGCCATCCATTCATGCCCCGATGACACGGTTACGTGCCGGTGCGCGTCCACGATGTGATCGACGGGGCCGCTAATGGCGACCACGGTGCCGTATGTGCGCACGAGCTCAGCGGCGGACCCCAAGGCATCCTCGACGGCATCTCCGGCCTCAGGGCCTCGGGGGGACGCTCCCGTCCCAGCCAGGGTCAATACCTCGGAGGCATTCGCCCGGATGACGGCTGGAGCACCGACATGCAACGCGTCCAGGGCGACCTGGGTACGCCATGACATCCCGACTCCCACCGGGTCGAGCACCCACGGTGTGTCACTACCTGCTGCGCCACGCACGGCAACAACCATGGCTTCAGCGGTCTCCCGGTACGGAGTACCAATATTGACGAGCACGCCGTCAGCCAACGATGCGAATCCCTCAGATTCCTCGGGGTTATCGACCATGGCGGGGACTGCCCCCGCAGCCAACAACACGTTCGCGGTAAAGTTGGCAACCACGATGTTCGTCAGGCACTGGACCAGCGGCTTGTCCCGACGCAGCCGCTCCACGGACTCTGACACCAAATTCGACAGTTCAGTCATGTCAACCACTCCCTTCGCCGGCATTACCCGGACAGGTTCAGGCGGTCGGTGCCATCTCGGCACCCTCTCAGCCCTTGTGGTGGGCTCCCGCGTTGTTGTGGTCCAATCTTACCCACGATGCGCGCTGGCAACGCCGCGGTCCTGTCTTCTAGGGCCAGCGGTGTCCTGAATCCGCTCTACCAGCCCAATGTCTCAAGTGGCACAATGCGGCCATGAGTTCCCGTCTTGACCCTGTCGTCGACGTTCTCAGTGCTGCTTCGTCAGAAGCTGCCGGGAGTGGAACCTCGTTGTCCTGGGCAACCGTTGACGACAGTGAGGTGCGCTGTAGCGACACCGACGATCGCGTCTACAGCATCGCGTCGATGTCGAAGTCGTTCACCGCTGCCAGCGTCCTTGGGATCTGTCACGGGCTGATCGACGTGGCTTCTCGACGGCCCGCTCTCGACGACACCCTCGGTAGTTGGATTCCGCAGCTTCAGGAGCCCATCGCCAGCGCAACGATTCGTGACGCGTTGTCCATGTCTACCGGTCTACCACCGGACGATCCGTGGGCTGACCGTCAGCAGGCCATGTCACGCGAGGAGTTCGAGGCGCTGTTGGGTAAACCCTTCATCACGAACTTCGCGCCGGGAACGGGGTACGCCTATTCCAACCTCGGTTACGCGATCCTGGGCCGCGTCGTCGAGTTGGCGACCGAGCGGCCATTCATCGACGTCGTCGAGGAAGACATCATCCGTCGGGTGGGGATGACCGAATCCTTCCTCGACGTCACGCAAGTACCCGAGGGAAAGCTCACCCCATGCCTCGGCAGAGATGGCAGCGTCCAGCCCTTGCTTGGCCCCGGAACCTTCTCCCCCATCGGCGGCCTCATCTGCACCGCCAAGGATGTCGGGATCTGGGTGAGCCATTTCATCACCGCGTGGACCAGCGAGGACGATGGTTGGGGTCGGGTCTTCCGCGAGATGCAGCAGATGTACCGGTACTTCACGACATACGGCCCAGTCACCGAAGGGTACGGATATGGCCTTCACGTCGCTGTCACGGGGAAGGAACACATCGTCTATCACTGCGGTGGGTACCCGGGTTATGGATCGACGATGATGTGGCATCCGCGCTCGGGAGTCGGCATCGTGGTGCTGGCGAATCGGACGTATCACCCGGCCATCCGCGTAACCTCCACGGCCCTCGACACCGTTGTTCCCGGGGTGGGTGACCTGCTGTTGCCCTCGGCAGCCAAGGATCGCAAGACCTGCGACGCCGTCCATCCTTCGCCGATGAATCCCCAAGTCCGGCAACATCTCGACGACGTCGAGAAAATCATTCGCAACTGGTCGAACGATCTGGTGGCTCGGGAGTGGAGCCCGACGATGGACATGGATCGTCCGTTGGATCAGCGCCGCAAGGATTTCGAGGACGTGGTCGAGGCCACCAGGGAATCCGTGGATGCCGCGATCGACGTCGTCGAGATGACGCCGTATCGCTGGATCTGGCGTGTCGAGGGCCCCCTGGCTACCCGTCAGGTCACGGCTTCGGTTAACCCGTTGGGTCAGGTACAGGCCCTCGACGTCAGGATCGTTTGATAGGTCAGATCGTGTCGAGTGAGGTGCCGCGAGTTTCGCGGGCGAACATGTATGTCACACCGCCGATGACGAGCAGCACGGTGAACAGGATGAACGCCGGGAAGACCGCGTCCAAGGTGACATTCTGTTTGACCGCAGATCCGCCCACCATGAGTCCCATGAGCGCCGGACCGATGACCTTGGCAGTCGCACCGATGCCGTAACCGAGTCCCAGACCGGTGGAGCGAGCCTCGTTGGGAAACTGCTCGGCTCCGAAGGCGTTCAGAATGCCGAAGGCGCCGTCGCCGAAGGCCATCGCAACAAGGACGCCGGCAAAGAAAACCTGCCAGCCCCAACCCAGATGAGCCGAAAGCGCGATGATCAGAGTTCCGGCGGCACCTACCAGACCGAATGACAGCATCGTGATCCTCCGACCGATGCGGTCGGCCAGCCATGCTGACAGGAAGCGCCCGATGAGATCGGCCAGAGAGACGAACATAAACAGGATCCCGACTTGCTCTGCAGACTTGCCGAACCCGGTCTTGAGGAGGGTCTGACCCCACGACTGAATCGTGAATGACCCCAGAATGAAGCAGAAGGACCCTAGGCTGACTATGAGGAGGCCCTTGCGGTACTTGCCGAAGACAAGTGAGTACGAAGCGTCTTGGACGTGCTCTACCGACGGCAGATCTCCAATGTCGTCAGCCGGCATCTCCAACGCCCACGCCAAAGCCTCACGGGCTTCATTTTCCCGTCCATGACTCTGTAGAAACCTTGGTGACTCGGGGACAAAGCGAATCCACACAAGCAGGAAGACAGGAATCGCCCCCAGCGCGATGAGAGCACGCCAATTATCACTCAAGGCTTTTTGCCCGAGAGATCCCAGGAAAAGACCGAGCGGTATGAATACCGACGCCAATCCCGCAAGAAGGCCGCGCTGTTTAGCTGGCACAAACTCTTGAACATACGGAATCGACGTGATATTGAGGCCGCCAACACCGATCCCCACACCAATACGCAATATGGCTAGCATGATCCAGCCGTGATCTGGAGTGAACACTGATACGACGGTGAATGCAACGAACATGAGGACGCACCAGAAAAATGACGAACGGCGTCCGATTTTGTCTGCCAGACGTCCCCACATAATGGCACCGATGACCGTACCCAGGCCAGAACAGGCGAGGATGACGCCCGCCTCAGTGCCGGTCAGGTTCCATGGCTTAGTGAGGACGGATACCACGAAACCAATGAGGAAGATGTCAAAGAACTCGGAAATGTTTCCGATGATGGCCAGGGCGACAAGATTCTTCTGATTGAGCGTCAAAGGGCGCGAATCTATAAGATCTAAGGCTGATTGCTTGGATGTTGTAGAGGTGGACATGTAACTATATCTCCTACCTGCGCCGCGGTTGTTGTCAACGCAGAATGTCTGTGTTCGAAGGAATATTGAGCTCACTGGGACTCACACGAGTAAGGTCTCCATAATGAGTCAGGGCGTAAGCAGATGTCCGCTGCCCGTAATAGATTCCCTGGACCACGTCACCTGCAAGATACCCGTGCAATGTTCCTGCGACGAAGGAGTCTCCTGCGCCTGGACGGTCGACGACAGGCACCTGAACCACTGGGAAGGTGTGGTCGCCGTGCTCGTCGTCGGATAGATAGACACCATTGATCTGGTCAGTGGACACGACCGTCGGTGCTCCGAACAATTCACGCAGATCGTGACATGCCTGTTCGCCGTCAGATTCAATCCCAAATACTGCCATGCCGTCACGCACCGAGCAAAAGACAATGTCCGATATGCACGCAATGGATTCGAGCACTTCTCGGGCCCGTCTCGGCTCCCACAACAGGGAACGATAATTGACGTCAAGTGCGACGGCTATTCCACGGCGGTGGGCCTCCTCGACAAAATGGCTCACCACAACAGCCGTGTTCTCGGTCAGAGCAGCCGTGATGCCAGTCACGAAAACCAGTTTCGTGTCGAGCATGGCCTCCCAATCGAGATCCTCGACACGGACGTCACGAAAAGGGGTGTGCTCGCGATCGTAAAGCACACGTGCTGGCATCGGATACTCACCGGGCTCCATGAAGTACAGTGCGACGCGCCCCTCAGGCTTGATACAGATGTGGGAGACATCGACACCGACACTACGAAACTCGTTGACAACCCGGTCGGTAAGATCGCCCTGTGGCATAACAGATGTCCAGCAGGTGTCGCGACCGAGCTGGGACAGCAAGCCTGCAACGTTGGCTTCGGAGCAGGCAGCGGTGGCCCGTAGCTGCTGGGCATTAACGAGACGCTCGCCCTTGTAGCAGGTGAGCCGGATCTGTCCCTCACCGATAGTTGAGATGTCGTAAGTCATGCCGTCACCCCCTGGGACGCAGCTGGGGTGCCGTAGCGGTTGGTGTATCGGTCGTGGTTGGAGTCGATCTCCGACTGCGGGAGCGGGGAGATTTTGCCGATGAGCTTGGCAAAAGTCAGGGTCCTGGCGACGTCCTCGACCATAACGGCTGCCTTGACAGCCTTCTCAATAGACGTACCGACAGTGAAGACACCGTGTTTCTTGAGTAGTACGGCTGGGGACTCGTCGATGAACCGTACAATTTGCTCACCTATCTGCTCAGTGCCGATCTGGGCGTAATCTCCGCACGGGACTCGTCCACCGAACTCATCAGCGACGGCGGTCATGGCGCAGGGTATGTCCTGGCCTGTGGCAGCCCAGGCGGTGGCGAAGGTGGAGTGAGTGTGGATGATGCTGCGGATGTCGTCATGGCGACGATAGACGTACAGGTGCGAAGCAGTGTCCGAAGATGGTCCACGATCTCCCTCGACAACCTTTCCGTCAAGGTCGACGACAACCATGTCGTCAGGGGTCATGTCGTCGTACAGCATTCCGGAGGGCTTGATGATCACCAAGCCGGTCCCGGGGTCTCGGGCAGACAAATTGCCCGAGGTCCAGGTCACCAGGCCGTGTCGGGGCAGGTCGAGATTGCCTTCGCAAACGTCTTTCTTGAGCTCTTCGAGCATCGAACGTTCTCCTTTGAACAGCGGTATAGGAATTTTTTGGAGGTTTGGTGTCGGTCGGCCCAGGATTCAAGCTGGGCCAACCGATCTCGAATCAGGCGAGGGCCCGACGAATCGGGATTCCGGCGCTTCGAAGACGCCCCTCGATGAACTCACGCGCCGACACACTGCGATCATTGGAATCGGGGGCATCGTCGTTCCACATCTCGATCATCATTCGGCCGCGCCAGCCCTGCCTGGCAAGGATGGCGAAGGCATCGTCCCAGTCAACGGTCCCCTCTCCCATCGGTACCCGTCGAGGCTCGCCAGGCCGGACATCCTTCACGTGGATCGCGACCATGTGGCCACGCCCAGCCTCGAGTTCGATCGAGGCGTCGAGCTGCCGTTCGGCAATGTTTCCGATGTCGGGGTAGACCTGCAGGTAAGGCGAGTGAGCGAGCTTGACGAACTCCATGGCCTTGCGGATGGAATTAACGTCGGTGCCGTCGACATTCTCGATGCCCATGACGACGCCGAGACGGGCCGCCATCGGGATGGCGTCGAGGAGAAGGTCGGTGTACCACTGCTCGGCGTGGTCATTCATCTGCTCGTAGTAGCAGTAGTACCCCGCCACCTGAAGCACGGACGCTCCGAGATCGTGGCAAAGGTGCAGGCCTTCGGCTAGCACGTCACGGGCACGTTGACGCACCGCGGGGTCGGCGCTACCGGGGCCAATGCGCCTATGCACTGACAAGCAGATACCACCGATCGTGGTCTCTGTTTCCTCGGCACAGCGACGCACCATACGACGGCGGTCCTGATCCCACTCAAGCCGTGCGGCCCTTCCTTCGGTTTCGTCGACCGATAGGTCGACGAAACCGAAGCCGGCCTCAGGCACCTGGGTAAGGAAGCGACGCCAGTCGTCATCAGTCTCAAGCTGGTTGCCAACAAGAGCCTTCTCGTAAATGCCGAGTGCCACTCCGTCCGACAGCGACTCGGTCATCTCGGCCACACCTCGTCTAGCGTGGAGCGTAGTTGCTGTGCCGCAGCCCTTGGGTCGTCGGCGGCGACGATTGAACGACCGGCGATGACAATGCCGACTGGATGCTCAGCAAAGACCGGAAGGTCCTTGGGAGTGATGCCTCCAGTGACGGTGACCGTGAATCCCATCTCGGCGAGTTCGTCGACCCGCCCGAGATCCTCGGGTTTCCACGACAAGTCCCCGGCGGCCTCCCGGTCGCGGGAACGCTTAACGATGACGTGCTGGACACCCAATTCACGCCAGGTGCGGGCGCGGTCGGCGTCGTACCACTCATCCGCGAGCTCGACCTGGACTTCGCCACCGAATTCCTCTGCCACCTTGCACACTTGATCGATGGTGGTCAGAGATGCCCCGGCGACACAGGAAACGAGGTCGGCTCCGGCTTCGAAGCACAGCCGGGCGATCTTGGCCCCGGCTTCGGCTATGCGAACATCGGCGAGAATAACCTTCCCAGGATAGACCGCCCGGATGGCACGCACCGCATCCATGCCCTCGGCTAGAACCAGGATGGTGCCACACTCGATGACGTCAACCTCGTTGGACACTTGGGACAGCGGGGCGAGGGCCGACGGCAGGTCGTAGGTATCAAGAGCAACTTGGAGTCGTGGCATCGTCGTCACCCAGCCAGGGGCTCGAAGCCAAGGAAGGTCGCGGCGTTGTTGATGAGCAGGTCATCGACGTAGCTGCGGTCAAAGCCCTCGTCCTCAATCAGACGCGGGCAGAAAACGGCCGGATCATAGTCAATGCCGGAGACCGAGCCGTAGACCTTCTGGTAAGAGGCTTTACCGGAATCGGTACCCAGCAGTACCTGCTTGCCGTAGCCCTTCTTCCCGAGGGCCTTAATCAGGTTGACGCGGGTATTGTCCGGGACGTACTTGATGCGGTTTGTGCCGTCGAGCTCGACGTAGCAGCCAAGCTTGCAGATCTGCTCGTGGACCCACGGATCCCAGTTACGCTGCATGTGACCGATTGCGATTTTGGCAGGATCGACGCCCTGGTCGACGAGGAAGCGTGCCTGCTCGGGGCCGCAAGTTCCGGCCGTTACATGGGTGTTGATAGGGCATCCGGTCTCCTTAGATGCGATAGCCACCGCCTTGCCGGATTTCTGTTCCCACTCGGTAATCTTGCCGTAAGCGGTCGCCCACTTTATGACGCCGGCCTTGGCCCCGGTGCGTTCGACGATGGGGCCCATGTAGTCGAAGCGGTCGATGCCCTCGACAATGTCGGCAATGAGCAGATCGGCAATCTGGTTGACGGTGTACTGGTTGACCCAGCTCTGACGCCATTCCAGGTAGACCTTCTGCTGGTGAAATCCGGTGGCCTGGACGACCTGAAGGCCTGGGACCTTCTCGACAACTTCAAGGGTCTTGAGCACACCACGACCCGAGGATGCGGGGCACATGTCGACGATCGTGGCGCCGTCGGCCCAGCTCATGGAAGCTTCGACGAAGTAGGTGGCCTCCTGAGCGGCCTTGTCGACGTCGTCGAGCAGGTGATCAGGATCGATGTAGACCTCACCGGCGCCAACACGGATGAGGTGGTCGTGGGCATTGACGACACCAAGCGTGTCGGGTGAAACGTCGCCAGTGATGGTACGAACGACGGCCATTGGGGTGATTCCTCTCTCACGACTGTGTGACGAGAACCATTCAGCCGTCAGCCTGACATCCTTCGCAAGGCCATGGGATCACATATGTGAATTCACTAAGCGCTAAAGCGCCGGTATGATGGTTTAACACCGCGTTTCTGCGGGGCCATAAGTACGAAGATTCACATTTGTGAGATACATATGACTGACCGCGAACACATCCAGACCCTACTGACCGTGGCAAAGCGATACTGGCTGGAACAAGCGACTCAGGCCGAGATCGCTGCTGAGATCGGCTACTCCCGATCGATGGTGTCACGCCTGCTCGACGAAGCGCGGCGCCGCGGAATCATCACGTTTACCGTGCAGCACCCGTTACAACGAGCAGTTGCGTTGGAACAGGACCTGACGCGCACCTTTGGGTTAGCGTGCGCGCGCGTAGCCATGTCGGATGACGACTCTGCGGCTCACGAGGTGTCACGGATGGCTTCCGATCTCGTGACTACATATATGCACCCGGACTCGGTCATCGCGCTGTCGAATGGGCGTGGAGTAGCTTCGGTGGTGCGCGCCATGACCCCGACACGTCACCCTGAAGCGACAGTGGTCCAGGCAATTGGGGGGACAGCGCGGGGGAATCTACTCCTTGACTCCCCCGAGCTGTGTCGCCAACTGGCGGAGCGACTTGGCTGCGCTTACCGAGTGATGCCCGCGCCAGTGTTGGTATCGAATCCGCAAGTAGCAGCGGCTTTAAAGGCGGAGAAGTCCATTGGAATGACGATCGCAATGGCCTCCCACGCCGACATCTTGGTGACAGGGGTGGGCGCGGTCGGGGTGAATTCGGTGGCACCGATTTTCGATCATGTGATGCCCGAACGGGCTCATGCCGAGTTGTTGTCGCGGGGAGCGGTCGGCCACATCTGTGGGCACCACATCGATGCTCAGGGCCGTCACGTCGATGCGGGCTTCTGCCAAGGGTTGATGACAATACCGATCGACCGAATCCCATCAATCACCCACGTCATCGTCAGCGCTTTCGGAGCCGAAAAGGCCCCGGCTTTGACTGCGATCCTTCGAGGCAATCTGGTAACGGATCTGGTAACCGACATCGCAACTGCGAAGGCTGTGCTCGATCCTCGCGGCTGAGGTTGGTATGACCGGCCCCGCAAAACAGAATACCCACCTGCCATGAACTCCGCGAGATCAACAACGTCCCCATCTTCCTCACCGACGACGGCGTATCCCTCCCCCACGGCATGGCCGTCGCCGCAACCGAACGCGGCGCCGACGGGCTCATCATCCAAGGCCCCTCAGCCGGTGGACACAGCGCCACCTTCGACCCCACGCGGACACCACAACCGGAAGACCTCCCCACTCTCGTCTCACACGTGCGCAAGGCCAGCCCTTTGCCAGTGATCGCCGCCGGCGGCATCGATGGCGCTGAAGCGGTACGAGCAGCACTTGATGCAGGCGCCATCGCGGTTGCCGTAGGGACCCTTCTGCTCCGCACCAACGAAGCCGGAACCTCAGCCACCCACCGGGCGGCACTGGCCGACCCCGCCTTCGACGACACCACCATCACCCACGCGTTCACCGGACGACCGGCCCGCGCCCTCACCAACGACTTCATCACCCAACACCACGCCACCGCACCCCACGCATACCCCGCCATGCACCATCTCACCCGCCCACTGCGACAAGCCGCCACCCAAGCCGGAGACACCCACCGAGTCCACCTCTGGGCCGGCACCGGCTACCGCAACGCACCCACCGGCCCAGCCGCCAACATCATCCGCACGCTCTACCCACTCCCCGACGATGGCCACCTCACCTAACCGGTATGGATGTAACGCTCCTGTGCGGTGATCCTTCGTGATGTGACCCCCATATGTGGTGTGCTTGTGTGGGTTCATAAGCATCTTTACTGGGCGAGAGGACGATTCCGATGATCGACATGAGCCGCCGTTCGTTTACTACCATGGCCATCTTCGGCCCGCTTATCAGCCGAACAGCGTTACCTGAGCATAAGGTGTCCGGGCCGCCGATTGACGGGCCGGATAGCCTCCACATCGAGTGGATACCTGCTCCATATCAGCAGTACGGATCTGATCCGGTGAAGTACGGAAATCACGACCTTGCGCGCCGCCCCTCTGCGCCTTCGCTGACGAGAATCGTCATCCACGACACCGAGGAGACCTACGACAACACCATCAAACTTGTGGAGAAGCCGAATTACCTCGCATGGAACTACACGTTGAGATCATTTGACGGTCACGTTGCGCAGCACCTCGATCCCAAGGACATCGGCTGGCACTCCGGGAACTGGTACTACAACATGCACGCCCTCGGACTCGAGCACGAGGGTAAGGCTCTCGAGGGAGAATCCTGGTACACGGACGCGATGCACCGCTCGAGTGCAGCGCTAGTCCGCTATCTGTGCGATAAATATGGGATCCCGCTGACGCGTGGTCGCGTCATTGGCCATGACGAGGTTCCTGGCATTGACACCGAGCACATCAAGGGGATGCACTGGGATCCGGGCGCCTTCTGGAACTGGGCTCGATACTTTGAGCTGTTGGGCCGCCCACTCACCGAGGGCACGGTGAGCACCAGACCCAAGCGCGACGACGTCGTGAGGATTTTGCCTGATTTCGAAATGAACACGCAGGCCTACAACGGCCAGGTCGTCAGAGGAGTGAACTTTGTGACGGCGAGGCAGGCCCCGTCGTCGGATGCCCCGACGGTTGTTGATGCCGGTATCAGCCCGGAGCCGGCAACAACAGAACCTGCCGACGTCGGCGCCCGGCTGAACACGGGTGCGGAGTATGTCGTCGCAGAGGTTGGAGGGAAGGACGACGAGTGGGTCGCCGTCTGGTACCTGGGAGCTAAGGCGTGGTTCCACAATCCCGCTCAGCAGCCGGTGGCACGAGTCGTCCCGGAGGCGCGAACGATCACCGTGGTTTCGCGCACGTCAGGTTATGGCCGGGCGTACCCGGAAGCCTCTGCCTATCCGGACGGCACCTGGGTGCAGCCCGAGGCTGCGTTGCCGTACGTGTTGGAGCCTGGTCAGCGCTATGTCGTCATCGACCCTCAGCCCGCGACAGACTATTACCGGTCCAAGACGTTCAACGCTCCGCCACCCAAGGACCACGTCGATGTGACCGGAAAGGACCGGTACGTATGTGTCTTCCTGGGACACCGTCAGGGCTACCTGAAAGCCACAGACGTGCAGAGCTGACCTCGGCAGTAGGAGTCGTGCGAGAGGGGCGGCGCGGTGGTGGACGGCTTCTTGGGGCGGTGAAGGTGCGTTGCGCATGAGTGTGTGTCGATACCCATACGCAAATACTGGCCTGGCTTGGTCCGATTTGGTGAGGATGGGTGGGATCCGGTAACGTTTGCCTGGTCGCCCGGGCGGTCGGGTGAACGAAGAGGATGACCCTCCTGAGGAGTTGTTTTCGGGGCATTGGCGCAGTTGGTAGCGCGCTTCCATGGCATGGAAGAGGTCAGGGGTTCGAATCCCCTATGCTCCACCAGACAGGATGTTCCGGCGTGGTGGACGCCGCAGCGGAGGATCGTGTCGAAGGCCTGACAAGGTCGCCCGCGGGGCATTGGCGCAGTTGGTAGCGCGCTTCCATGGCATGGAAGAGGTCAGGGGTTCGAATCCCCTATGCTCCACGTAAAATGAGAATATCGAAGCTTGCCCCGCCTGATGGTGGGGCAGTTTTGTTTCTGCGGTGACCTGCGCCGAGGCATCGATGTTGGTGTGGGCGAGGACGCTGACGGTGGCCTCGGCGGATATGTGGGTGGCGTTTTCTTCGTCGTCGATGGTGATGTGGGTGAACAGTGTGCGGTTGAGGATGCGGCGTTCGGCTGGTTCGCAATTGCTGTGGAGGTCGTCGAGGTCGACCAGGAGTTCGGTGAGCTGATCCAAGCCTGTTCAGGCACTGGTCTAGAAACGAGAATGAGTACATGCCGAAGTGGCAGGTTCCCGGGAAACCGCAGACACGGCGCCACACCCCGGATGAGAAAACGGAGGCGGTCCGGATGGTCCCGCTGCGAGCAGGGCCGGGAAGGCCAAATCCCTAGTGGTGGTGTAGCTGCGTACTCCTTCTCGGGGTCAGACGGTCAGGGCTGGTAGGTCGTGGTCTGTGTGTTCGAGGTAGGTGTCGGGTACCAGAGTGATACGGGCAGCGGGCCCAGGACCTCGAGGCCGCGGTAGCGACATCCTTCGACCCATTCGTCGGTCTGCTCGGCCAGAACGGCTCCGGCCAGGCGCACGATCGAGGATGCTGACCCCACGGTGTGGTCCCACCGACCTCGAAGCGAACACTACCTCATGTTTGTCCACCTGGTCCCCGACCTTCCATAATCGACCGGCCGCACCCTGCCGCACAACCGCCACCACGACGGGAGCCGCGAACGTTTTGGTGAGCCTTTTACCACGGTTGGCCGGTGTCACGACCGCCGTGCTCACGTGGACATAGCCCTACCCCTTTTCCATGACACCGGAGCGCAGCGGGCCAGAAAGGCATCCAGATCGCCGTTCTTGACAAGAGTGATGGTGCGGGCGCCTGTCATCATCGAGGAGAAGCGGTTTTCGGCACCGCCCTCGAGCTGGTGATCACTCCGCACTTGAACGCCCACGCCTTGGCGTCATGAGAGCGGAGAAAAGAACTCGTGATCACATTGGACCATGAGGTCATGGATCTGGTGGGTGATTTGATACAGAGGTCGACCCGACGCATAGATACGCATGTGTATGCCTCCTGAGCTGCTCGCCGTGATAGTGGACGATCGGAAACTGGTAGCCTCTAACATATGTTAGGGACTACCAGTTCTGAACGGTGGGCAGGAGTGTGGGCTCTTGCTGGAGGAATGGCTCTGCTCTACGTCAACACCACCATGGTGAACGTCGCACTGCCGGACCTCGGCAGCAGCATCCATGCGGGCAACCGAGCCTTGCAGTGGATCGTGTCTTCCTACACGCTGGGCTTTCTCGCTGCGCTGCTCCCCGGCGGTCTTTTGGGCGACAGCATCGGGCACCGCCGCCTTCTGTTGATCGGCGTCTGTCTGTTCGGAGTGGGGGCCGCTGTCCCCTTGTTCAGTCCCACGGTGATCGGGCTGCTCGTGGGACGGGCCGTCATGGGACTGGGCGCGAGCGTGTTCACTCCGATGTCACTTGCCTTGATCCCATGGCTCGTCCAGGCGCCATACCGGGCACGTGCGACCGCCATCTGGAGCGCTGCCGGCTCGCTGGGCGCACCGCTCGGTCCCATCCTCGGCGGGCTGGCCATTGACAACTGGGGATGGAAGGCAATGTTCGCGATCGACTTCGTCGGTGCCCTTGCCCTCGTGATGGTGCTTGCGGCGTGCATCCCACCAGACCCGATGCGCCCTGTCAGGCGAGCGGCCCCTGCCCCGCAGATACTTCTGTCGACTTCCGGGTTCATCCTGATCACCGCCGGACTGATCAACTCACCGGGCGGCTACATGGCCACGACGTCAGGGGTCGCCGCACTCATTGTGTGCCTCGTCGTCGACTCCCGGACCCAGTCGCCCCTGGCCGACTTGTCCCTGCTCAGGAATCACCACTTCCGCACGTCCGCCATGGGCCTCATGGTGGTCAACCTCGTTCTGTTCGGCGTGTTGTTCATCGTGCCGGGATTCATCCAGAGCGTGCTGGGACACTCGGCCGTTGCCGGGGGGCTGATGCTGCTCCCCATGGCAGCGGCGACTGGACTGGGGTCCTTCGCTGCTGCCCGCGCGTCCAAGCATCCCCAAAGCGCACAACTAGCCCTCCCCAGCGGTCTGGTCCTGATCGGGATCGGGATGGGCATCGCCGCCACCAAGGTCGTCTCAGGCGCTGCGCCGATCATGGCGGGACTGACACTCTTGGGATTGGGGCAGGGGCTTTCTCAATCATTTGCTCTTGCGCACGCCATGGACCAAGTTGACGAAGAAGCACATGGAACTGCGGCGGCGCTCATCAACACCATTCGTCAGATCGGGTCCATGCTCGGGATCGCGATCCTCGGCAGCCTGCTCGGAAACCGCTACACCCGGGCAGTCACCAGCCAATCAACGCACCTTCCCGAGTTCATCGTGAAGCAGATCAATACCGGTATCGGTGTGGCCAAGGCCACAGCCCCTCAGTTCCCTGGGCTCCGGGACCAGATCGATGCCACGGCTAACACTGCCTACGTCACTGCCATGGATTCGGTACTGGCCCTCTGTTCGGTCACCGTTATCGTCAGCGCACTGCTCCTGTTCACCACCGCCATGGGCCGTACTTCGCCCAGTAGAGTACGGCTCATGGCGACGTCCCGATCTCGAGCAGCGAAGAAGCTTGAGCTGCGCCGCAAAATCCGCAGTGCAGCCATCGATCTCTTCACGGCCCGCGGTTACGCAGAGACCACCGTCGAGGAAGTCGCAGCTGCTGCGGACGTGTCACCCATGACCGTCTATCGACACTTCGGCACCAAGGAATCCCTGGTTCTCTCCGTCGCCAAGACCTCTGATGTCGATGTCCTGCTTGCAGCTGTCTCCGAAGGTCATGTCCTCGACGCGGCTTCATTGACTGATGCCATGGTCGCTCACATTGCGTCCAATCCGGTAGAGCAGCTTTACCAGCGGGTCGTGCTCATCACGTCTACCCCGGAGCTCGGCGAGGCTCTCTGGACACGGACGACCACATGGACCGACGCACTCGCCCCACACATGCCCGCGACAACGAGCCTCGCCCGCCGCGCGGAGGCTCGCAGCCTCGTCGCCGTGGGGCTCGAGGGACTGCTTGCCTGGCCGGCCACCTCAACCCAACCGGATGTCCGCCTACTCAAGCAGTGTCTGACCGAGAGTTTCCAGGTGTGGCTGACCGGATCGCAGCCGCCGGAGGCATGACGCTCAAGTCGACTGCTCCAAGCCAGAGCGCATGCCGCAGGACCAAGCCCACCAGCCTCACTCTCATGCCCAGCGTTGCTCGCGCTGTACTGACTAGGGACGTTGATGAATCGTGAGAAGGGAAGCTCGGCGTCGGGCCGACCTTGACATTGCGGCGTACTCGTCCGGTTGGGGCATGTGTCCCATGTCCACGATGACCTCCCAGGCAGTGCCACAAATACAACTTGTAGCATTCGTGGAACGAGGTTTCTTGGCGGGCGTAAATCAACGCGTCCGATCAGTACACCAGCATCGCCAAGTCACAGTACGGTCGCGTTATATGTCCGCAACCTCCACCGATCGTCCATTCCGCGTCGGTCGGCCTCGCCGGATCCAATCCGATCCAGCACGGTCCACGAGCAATTCCCCAGCCCACCGAACCGAAGGAACTCCGGGTACCCACCGCCGAGCAGCCACACCACGGCAGCCCGCAGAGCAAATCCATGGGCCACCAGGCACACCGTCTGGTTCTTCTGCTCGTCCACGGCATCCCTGACGGCCGCCGTCACCCTCTCGGCAACCTCGGCGGTCGTCTCACCGTCAGAGCGCCGGAAATCCTCACCGGAGGCCATCAGGTGCGTGTAATGGGGGTCGTTGCGATGTAGAGCGGGCACGGTCTCCCCCGCCCACTGACCTACGTCGACCTCCTTGAGCCGGTCATCGAAACCGACCTCGAGACCGGCAGCACGCCCGATCGTCTCGGCCGTCACCCTGGCACGCACCAACGGCGACGACACGATCGCCACCGGATCCATCCCGGCAATAACGGGCGCGACGGCCTCGGCCTGGGCAATCCCCACCGAGGACAGCGGAATGTCCAGCTGCCCCTGGAGTCGTCCGTCGGCGTTGAACTCGGTTTCGCCGTGCCGAACCAGGACGATCCGCGTCGTCACATCTGGTCCCAGTCGAGCTGCTCCTCAGGCAGCTGCAGGTCGACGGCCGGGCAGTCCTTCCACAGCCTTTCCAGGGAATACAGTTCGCGTTCCTCCTGATGCTGCACGTGCACCACGATGTCGACGTAGTCGAGCAACACCCAACGGTTCTCCCGCTCTCCCTCGCGGCGGGCGCGATGAGCCTTGTGCTCATGCATGGTCTGGTCGATGGCGTCGACCACGGCCGACACCTGACGCTCGCTGGCCGCAGAGATGATGACGAAGATGTCAGTGATGGCGAGGTGCTCCGAGACATCAAGGGCGACGATGTCGAAGCCCTTCTTGTCGAGGGCGGCGTGTGCCGCCACACGGGCGAGCTCGATGGCCTGTTCGGTGGCGCTCAATGATCCTCCGGATTGATGTTGATGTTGTCGTGGTAGAGACCGCGCTTGTTGATGTACTGCACGATGCCGTCCGGCACGAGGTACCAGATCGGCATGTCCTCCCCGACCCGCTGACGGCAGTCGGTCGACGAAATGGCCATGGCCGGCACCTCGAGAAGAGTGACCTTCTCAGCCGGCAGATGGGAGATGTCCTTGGCTCCCAGCGGCACTCCAGGACGCGACACCCCAATGAAGTGTGCGAGGTCGAACAGTTCCTCAGCGCCACGCCACGTGAGGATGTGACTCAGCGCGTCGGCACCGGTGATGAAGAACAGGTCGACGTCGCTGCCTCGCTCTCGTCGCAGATCCTTGAGGGTGTCGACGGTGTACGTGTCCCCCGGACGATCGATGTCGACCCGTGACACCGAGAACGACGGGTTCGACGCCGTCGCGATGACCGTCATGAGGTAACGGTCCTCGGCCTGCGAAACCTTACGTCCCTTCTTCTGCCAGGGCACGCCAGTGGGCACGAAGACGACCTCGTCGAGGTCGAACCTGGCCGCAACCTCCGAGGCTGCGACGAGGTGGCCATGATGAATGGGGTCGAAGGTACCGCCCATCACCCCGAGCCGGTAGCGGCGTCCGTTGTGGACCCGCGCCAGCCCCAGCTCAACACTCGGCATCAGGAATGCGGCCGACCCTTGCCGATGCCACGAACGATGCCGAGTGCAATCAGCAGCACCAGCAGCGTCAGGATACCGACGACGAGGGCCGAGGACTCCATGAGAAGAGGAACCATGCTCATGGCGCCTCAGCCTATCCCACAATCACCCCAGAACTACCGTTGGACGGTCAAGGACAGCCTCACGGACGGGTCTGACCGTCGCCCTGCAAGACGTAGGTCGTCGTCGTCATCTCCCGCAGACCCATCGGTCCGCGGGCATGGAGCTTCTGGGTGGAAATACCGATCTCGGCACCAAATCCGAACTCCCCGCCATCGACGAACCGGCTGGAACAGTTCACCAACACCGCCGCGGCATCGACGCTGGAGGTGAAGAACTCCTGGGAGGTCATCGACTTGGTGACGATCGTCTCCGAGTGGCCCGAACCGTGCTTGGCGATGTGGTCGACGGCCTCCTCCAGGTCGTCGACGATGCGCAGCGCGAGGTCCAGGGACAGGTACTCGTCGTCGTACTCATCGGGTTCGGCCGGCACGATGCGGGGATCCAGCCGAATACTGTCCTCATCGCCATGCACCGTCACTCCGCGATCGCTCATGGCGTCCACCAGCAGCGGCACCGCGGTGTCCGCAATTCCCCGATGCACCAGCACCGTCTCGACGGCATTGCACACACTGGGACGCTGCGTCTTGGCATTGACGGCAATGCCGATTGCCATCTCCACATCGGCACTGACGTCGATGACGAGGTGGCAGTTACCGGTTCCGGTCTGGATGACGGGCACCTCGGCCCCGGAGACGACGGCGTTGATGAGCCCGGCCCCACCACGCGGAATGAGCAGGTCGACGTACCCGCGGGCAGCCATGAGCTCGTCGGTGACCTCATGGCCACCCTCGACGAGCTGCACCGCCTCACGGATCTCCTCGGGCAACCGGGAACGCATCGCCGCGATGACGGCACGGTTGGACTCCAGAGCCGAGGACGATCCTCGCAACAGGCAGGCGTTACCGGACTTGAGACAGATACCGGCGGCGTCAGAGGTGACATTGGGACGAGCCTCGTAGATGATCCCGATGACGCCGATCGGCACCCGGACCTGCTCCACCTTGACTCCCAGCGGAGTGTGCCTGCCACGCACGACCTCACCGACGGGGTCGTCGAGCCGAGCGACCCCTTCCAGACCGACGGCCATTCCCTCGACCCGTTCCGGGGTGAGGGTGAGACGGTCGACAAGGGCCTCGTCCATCCCGTTTCCGCGGCCACGATCGACATCAGCACGGTTGGCGGCCAGGATGTCGTCGACGTTCTGGCACAACCCGGCGGCCATGGCCATCAGCAGGTCGTCCTTGTCGATGCGACGCAGCCGACGCAACACCGTGGCGGCAGATCGGGCAGCCTTGGCCTGTTCGATGACTCGCGAGCTCATGGCCACATGGTATTCGTCAGATGGGCAACACCACCATGGTGACCACAGCGACGGTGAGTCACTTCTTGGTAGTTCGACGACGGCTCAACACCATGGCGTCGCGATGGATGATCTCCCGAGACGCCGCCGGGCCCATTTCTGCGGCCAGCCAGGCGCTCGAACGTCCTCTCATCACGCGCACCTCGTCATGGGAGAACTGAGCAATGCCGCGCCCGACGAGCCGACCGTCCGGGGCCAGGATCGTCACCGGATCGCCCGCCTGAAAATCCCCGTGAACCCGAGTGACACCCACCGCCAACAACGACGAATGGCGTGTGGTGAGGGCCTCGACGGCCCCCTCGTCGATGACGATCTGACCCTGCGGGGTGGCGGCGTCGGCCAACCACAGCAGACGCCGGGACCGCCGCGTCGCCATCGGTCGGAAGTAGGTGCCCACGGCTGCCCCACCCAGGACGCCACGGGCATCCGAAGCCGATGCGAGCACCACAGGGACCCCCGCGCTGGTGGCCATTCGGGCGGCCTCCAGCTTCGTCGTCATGCCCCCGGTGCCGACCCCGGATCCGGCCTTGTGGGTGTCGATCTCCAGAGCGTCAATGTCCTCAACGACATCCAGACGACGGGCGTCCGGGGAATCCGGATGAGCAGTGTAGAGGGCGTCGACGTCAGACAGCAGCACGAGGGCCTGAGCGCGCACCAGCTCAGCCACCAGGGCAGCGAGTCGGTCGTTGTCGCCGAACTTGATCTCCCCGGTGGCAACGGTGTCGTTCTCGTTGACGATTGGCACGACTCCCAGCTCGAGCAGGGTGTCCAGGGTCGACCAGGCATTTCGATAGGAGGTGGGACGGACCAGGTCATTGACGGTCAGCAGTACCTGTCCGACCCGCAACCCGTGGCTGGCAAACCGTGACGTGTAGTGGGCCAGCAGGATTCCCTGCCCGACCGAAGCTGCCGCCTGCTTGCCGGCCACGGTCCGTGGGCGGTGGGTCATTCCCATCGCTGGAAAACCGGTGGCGATGGCTCCTGAGCTCACCAGGACGACCCGCTTGCCGTCCGCGACGACCTCGCTGAGCACGTCGACCAGCTCGTCGACACGGCGAACATCGATCCCGCCGCCGGGCAGGGTCAACGAGGATGATCCGACCTTGACTACCACAGTGGTGGCCGCGGAAATGACTTGACGTTGATCAGTCACGGCCCTCGAACCGCTCCTCCTCGGCGACACGGGCACGCCACGACTCACCCCGTGGATCGCGACCGACCTGGCCGTATTCCTCACGGGCGCGGTGATATTCGCGATCCATCTCGCGACGACGGGTGGCCGAGGGACGCTCGGTCTCCAGACGCTGGTCCTCACCGCGGCGGGACAACAGCTCGGCACCCGACTCGATCTGCGGGGCGAAGTCGAAGATGACGGCGTCCTCACCACCGACGGCGACGGCATCACCGGCAATGGCACCCATGGCCAGCAGCTCCTCCTCGACGCCCAGGCGGTTGAGACGATCCGACAGGTAGCCGACGGCCTCCGGGTTGTCGAAGTCGGTCTGGGCGACCCATCGAGCCGGCTTGTCACCGGTCACACGCCACAGGAAGCCGCCCTCACCGTCGCCCTGACGCTTGATGGAGAAGGCCGGACCCTCCTCCTTGGGCCTGGGCCGGATGACGATCCTCTCCGGCTCGGGTTCGGGCTCATCCTCGCGAGCCTTCTCGACCAGATCGGCCATGGCGAACTTGAGGGAGCTGAGCCCCTCTCCCGACTTCGTCGAGACGCGGAAGACCGCCCAGCCACGCTTGGCGACATCGTCGAAGACGATGTCGGCCAGGTCAGCGGCGTCCGGGACGTCAACTTTGTTGAGCACCACCAGACGTGGACGATCCTCCAGGCCACCATGGGCAGCAAGCTCCCCCTCGATGACGTCGAGGTCGGTGACAGGGTCGCGACCGGGCTCGTAGGTGGCGCAGTCGATGACGTGGACGATGGCCCGGCAACGCTCGATGTGGCGCAGGAAGTCGAAGCCAAGGCCCTTGCCCAGCGAGGCCCCCGGGATGAGGCCAGGCACGTCCGCAACGGTGTAGGTCGTCTCCCCCGCGACGACCACGCCCAGATTCGGCACCAGGGTGGTGAAGGGATAATCGGCGATTTTCGGCTTGGCTCGCGAGATCGCCGCGATGAGGCTGGACTTTCCGGCCGAGGGGAATCCCACCAGGCCGATGTCGGCGACGACCTTGAGCTCGAGCAGGACCTTGCGTTCCTCTCCGGCCTCACCGAGCAAGGCGAAACCGGGGGCCTTGCGCGCCGAGTTAGCCAGCGCTGCATTGCCGAGACCGCCACGACCACCGGCCGCGACGACGAGCTCGGATCCCACTCCGACGAGGTCTCCCAGTGGCTCGCCGGTGTCGGCGTCGGAGACGACCGTGCCCTCGGGAACACCCAGGACGATGTCGGAGCCGTTGGCCCCGGCCTGGTTGTCACCGCGTCCAGGCTCGCCGTTGGTCGCCTTGCGAGTGGACTGCCAGTGATAGTCGACCAAGGTCGTCACCTGGGGGTCGACGCGCAGAATGACCGATCCGCCATGACCGCCGTTGCCACCATCGGGGCCGCCCAACGGCTTGAACTTCTCACGCTTGATGGAGGCGCAGCCGTGTCCTCCCTTGCCCGCCACGGCGGTCAGCGTCGCGCGGTCGACGAAGGACGGGATGGCCATGTTCTGCTCCTCGAAGATGGGGTCGGGCCGTCTGGCCCAGGGTGGATCCCAAGTCTAGACGCCGGGACGCGCCACCCCATCCAGGTGGCGCGTCCCGAACTGTCAGGCCTGTGCTGGTCGTTCCGGTCCAGCAGCTCGACGTGGCGGACCTGCTTCAACCTTCACCGAATCCGCGGCATGCCGTGGCGTACCGGAGAGCTCGTCCCTCTTCGGGCCGTCCGAAGCCTCGGCGCAGGCGTCCTGGGACGGAATCTCCACGGCGTCACCGGAGGCTGCCGAAGTCTCCTGAGAAGTTCTCTCCTTGGACTCGGACGCAGCGCGCATCTGGATACCAGTGTGGTGGGACAGCGGCACGTCCTTGAGGAGGAAGGCCAGCAGACCTGCTACAGCAACCATCGGGGCCATCCACAGGAACAGCGGGGTCAGGGAGTTGACGTAGGCCTGGACGATACCGTCCCGAATCGCGTCAGGCATCTGATTGACGGCACCCGGGGTCAACGAGGCTGCGGCGTGGCTGTACGAGCTCATCGAGCCCAGCGCCTTGAGAACGGTCGGATCCTTGCTGGTGGCCAGGGAGGTGAACAGGTCCGTGACACGATTGGTCAGGCGGGTGGTGAAGGCCACGCCGATGAGAGAAGAGCCCAGGCACACACCGATCTGACGGAAGAAATTGTTGTGGCTGGTGGCCGTTCCCAGCAGGGTTGGGCGGACGTCGTTCTGGACCGCCATGACGAGCAGCTGGAAGAACATGCCCATGCCCAGACCGAGGACGAAGGTGTCGCCCATGATCCGCCAGGCCGGGGAGTCCTGGTTCAGGGTCGACATCAGCGCCATGCCACCGGCAGCGACGATCGGACCAATGATGATGAAGATGCGGTACCGCCCGATCTTGGAGGTCAGCAGACCGGTGATCGTCGCGGACAGCAGAATACCGATGGTCATGGGGATGAGCAGTAGACCAGACACCGTGGCCGAGTAACCGTAGGTCATCTGCATGTAGGTCGGCAGATAGGCCAGCACACCGAACATGGCGCCCATGGCGAGCATTCCGATGATCGTCGAGACGACGAAGGTGCGGTTGTGAAACAGCTCCAGCGGCAGCACCGGATCGGCGACCCGACGCTCGACGACGGGCAGCACGGCCCACGCCACGACCGCGACGACGCCCAGGCCGATGATCTGCCAGGACAACCAGTGGTACTGGGAACCGCCCCAGGTGGCCAGCAGCACGACGGCCACAGCGCCGACATCCATGAGGGTCAGCCCGAGCCAGTCAATCTTCGTCGTCAGCTCATGCTTGGGCAGCTTGAGGGCAATGAGGCAGGCCACCCAGGCCACGACACCCAGCGGCAGGTTGATCCAAAACACCCAGCGCCAGGAGATCGAGTCGGTGAGCCAGCCGCCCAGCAGCGGGCCGAGCACCGAGGACACACCGAACATCGCGCCCATCGGCGCCATGTAGGCGGCACGAACCCGCGGTGGGATGAGGTCGCCGGTGATGGCCTGGGACAAGATCATGAGGCCACCGCCACCCAGCCCCTGGATGAAACGGAAGAAGATGAAGGTGGTCATGGTGCCAGCGGTGCCGCACAGGGCAGAGCCCAGCAGGAACAGACCAATGGCGATGAGGTAGAGGGTCTTACGACCGATGAGGTCGGAGAGACGGCCATACAGCGGCATACCGACGGTGATGGCCAGGGTGTACGCGGTGATGACCCACGCCATGTGCTCGACGCCGGACAGGTCACCGACGATGGTCGGCAAAGCGGTGGCAACGATCGTCTGGTCCAGGGAGGACAGGAACATCACCATCATGAGGCAGAGGTAGACGACCCAGAACCGGCGGTCCGGTTTGAACTTGGCAGCCTCAGGAGCGGCAGCAGTTGCAGACATGTCACAGCTTTCTGATGATGTCGGATGGGAAGTGTGGGGCGCGTTGTCGCGCAGGTTGTGACGAGTCAGCTCGTCGCTCACTGCGTCGAGACCGGCACCCGATCGCCGGCCAATTCCGCGGACAGCCTGACCCAGACGTCGACGACCCGGTCAAAGGTGCCGACCACCTCGGCAGAACTGGCCCCAGGACGGACCATGGCCGCTTGGAAGACTGAGCGCTCCATCGCCTGGATGGTGCCCACGAGGGCAAGGACTTCCAGAGAGTCCTCGGAGCGGCCGATTCGGCGAGCAGCTGCCGTCATGAGGGCAGCACGTTGACAGTCAACGGTCTCCTTGAGGGCCATCCGAAGCTCGGTGCTCTCCCCGCTGATCCTCATGAGTTCTCGCAGATCGTCGAGGTTGACGTCGAAGTTTCGCCACCGGGCATCGAGCAGGGTGCGAATGGCATCGGCCAGTGACGTCGAGGTGTCCGTCGCGAAGGTCTCGAGGGCCTCCTCCGAGTGGGCGACCACCGGGGGCAGATAGACGTCGTACTTGGACGGGAAGTGGTTGAACACGGTCCGTCGCGACACCCCAGCACGCTCAGCGATGTCGTCGACTGTGACCTCGTCCACCGGCTTCTCGACCGCCAATTCCATTGCGGCACGGCGAATGACGCCCTGAGTGCGGATTGCTGTTGGTGAAGTCACACCCATAATTATGCACTGAGTGCAGTGTTTGCATCAAGTGCAGAACCTGCACTCAGTACACAAAGGGTCACGCCCTCGGTGAACGACGGCGTGAGAAGGCTCACCGGAAGGCGTGCCAGGCAGCTTTGAGATAGGGCCAGGCACGTTGAGCTGACTCCCGCCACTGCTCGAGCGAGCCGGTGGCTCGATGTACCCAGGATCCGGCTTCCTGACCGGCCGATGGTGCCAACCACAGCACCCCGACGACAACGGTGAGCACACTCACGACGAGGGCCACTGTGACCATGCGGGTCCACATCCCTCGACGTTGACGAGCTCCCGAGACATTGTCGTGGGTCCGGGAGAACCATCTGGTGAAGAAGGCACCGCCCAAAGCGATGACGAGGCTGGTGACGGCGGCACCGATCATCGTCCCGCCGATTCCCAGGCCTCCCACGACTCCGGTCGCAACGGCCGAGGCGCAGGCACCAGCAGCCACCTCATAGGGCCGAGGCCACCGGTGACGGGGCTCGACCTTCGGCGCGGGAGCCGCTTGGGCAGCCCGAGGGTTGTGAGACTCAGCCGCGGCGGGCCGAGAGGAACGAATCGGTGCCAGCGGCGCGGTAATCCTGGGCATCGGCCCCGTCGACACCAAGGTCGGCGCGTCCGACCCCGGCTCGATCCGGTACAGCCACCTCTCGTCCTCGCTGAATATCCGATTACCCACGGTTCTCTGATCTCCCATCGTCACAGGGTCGATAACGACCAAGTCTTGAGAGTAGGTCGCCATATCGTCACTTCCAGCGATCGCGACACAGTGACGACCACGGTCGCTGGGAGGATCCGACGACAGTCGCAATCCCCGGCATAATTCTCAGGTTCCGCCAAGTCACAGGCACACAAATGCTCAGGTACCGAGTTCCCGATTCCGCTCAGATCGATCCCCCAGACGCAGATCGGCCCCCACCTCAAAGGCGGGGGCCGATCAACATCTGTGCGTGGGGACTCAGGCCTCGACCGGGACCTCCACGGGGTTCACGTTGACGATCTTGCGGCCACGACGAGTGCCGAACTCGACATTGCCGTCACGCAGGGCGAAGAGGGTGTCGTCGCCACCGCGGCCAACCCCGTCACCGGGGTGGAAGTGAGTGCCGCGCTGACGCACGATGATCTCGCCAGCGTTGACGAGCTGACCGCCGAAACGCTTCACGCCGAGACGCTGAGCGTTGGAGTCACGACCGTTGCGCGAAGAGGACGCGCCCTTCTTGTGTGCCATGTCTGTCTACCTCAGCCTTCGATTCCGGTGACCTTGACCTGGGTGTACTTCTGACGGTGCCCCTGGCGCTTCTTGTAGCCGGTCTTGTTCTTGTACTTGAGGATGCGGATCTTCGGACCCTTGGTCTCGCCGAGAACCTCAGCGGTGACCTTGACCTTTCCGAGCGCGTCCTTGTCGGAGGTGACGGACTCGCCATCAACCACGAGGAGCGGGGTCAGCTCGATGCTGCTGCCCGCCTCGTCGGCGACCTTGTCGATCTCGACGACGTCACCCACTGCCACCTTGTGCTGGCGGCCACCACTACGCACGATCGCGTACACGCCTGACCTACTCTCGTTCTTGTCGTACATTTCCGGGGGCCGGAACCAACGGCCCCGGACAAACCTGACCGACGACTCGCGCCGGACCGGCTACCCATTTTACATTTCCTGTGGTGGGCGGTCAAAACAGCCGTCCACCGCCCTTATCCGGGCCCATCCTCACTTGGAATGGGACTTGCCAGAGGAGCCTTTGCGACCGCGTCCACGGCCCTTGGAACGCTCGCCACCATCGGCCGGGGCCTGGGAATCCACCGGCTTGTCGAAACGGTGGTAGCCACGGCCGCCACAGGCCTCGCACTCTTCGGTGAAGGCCTCGGCCAGGCCGGTGCCGATCTTCTTGCGGGTCATCTGGACCAGACCCAACGACGTCACCTCGGCAACCTGGTGGCGGGTGCGATCCCGTCCCAGGCACTCGGTGAGACGACGGACCAAGAGCTCACGGTTGGTCGGCAACACCATGTCGATGAAGTCGACGACGATGATTCCGCCGATGTCGCGCAGCCGCAGC
>OFLO01000156.1_pt1 | contig 32128 bp, 28 predicted proteins | sample 1540831 | NCBI WGS metagenome assembly OFLO01 (sample SAMEA4413049, study PRJEB24355) | metagenome | biome: human; feature: gut; material: faeces | place: United Kingdom | collected 2010 | reverse complement strand
TTGACTATCAAAGACACACTGTTGAGTTCTCAAGCATCACACCCACCAGAACAACCCCACCCATCACAAGCAGGACCACCCCAAGGCGACCCGACCAACCCTACCACACCAACCCCAACCCCGCAAAACCCGCAGAATCAGAACCAGCCAGCAAAACCAGCCACAATCAGACCACCACCAACAAAGGCAGCAACCCAATCAACATTACCGAAGCCGTTCCTCGCCGTCAAATCCGTTGAGTTGGGATTCAGTTCGGTTGCCATCCGAGAACCGCTTGAAGCAGCCCGGACAGCTCGGGAAACATTACACATGGTTGAGCGTCGATGCAAATTCGGCCGCCCCTGTCGTTATAACCCCTTGTCAGGACCGGCTCAGTGGAAGTCGCGGGATCTCGTGGATACCGATAGGTCAAGTGCTTCCAACCGATCTGCCTGCAAACTCATCACCCCCTCGTCGCCTCTTTCCAGGATCCCCCGCACCACCAAGGCTCGCGACGTCCGGGCCACACGTCGGTGATGCCTCCATGCCCCCGGGGTGACGATGACGTTGAGCAGACCGGTTTCGTCCTCCAAGTTGAGGAAGGTCACTCCCCCAGCCGTCCCAGGTCTCTGTCTATGGGTAACGACTCCAGCAACTTCTATACGTCGTCCAGCCTCAACGTCACCCAGCCGGTCAACTCGCACCACACCTCGTCGATCAAGGACGCCCCGGACGTGGCGAACAGGATGGTCTGCTGTGCTGATTCCGGTGGCACGGATATCGTCACCTAGGAGATCCAGCTGAGTGGGTTCGGGAAGCAAAGGCGGTTGGGTCGCCACCTGAACATCCAGCTGGCCCGGTGCCACACCGTCGATCTGACCGATTTGCCACAGAGCACCGCGTCTGGAACCCACCAGGTCGTCGAAAGCACCGGCCAGGGCGAGGGCCTCCACCTCTTCCTCACTCAGTTCAACCCGACGAGCGAGATCGTCGAGGCTGGTGAAAGGTTCGCGGTCCCGCTCTTCAATAATCCGGGTGGCTGTCTCGGCACTGATGCCGGAGACGTCAGAGAGGCCCAACCGCACCGCGAAGTAGGTGTCTCGACGATGGCCACCGTCATCACGTCTGGGATCAAAAGGACCGATCTCGGACTCCTCGTGGTCATGAAGGCAGTCGTCCGTCCCCGTCTCGACACCACCGTCACGGGAACCCAGCAGTTCCATGTCAGCTCCTACTGACGACTTCGTCAGATCTGGACGTCGAGTCACCACACCATGTCGTCGAGCATCAGCCACCAGAGTCGCCGGGGAATAGAACCCCATCGGTTGGCTGCGCAGCAGGGCCGCAAGATAAGCCGCTGGGTAATGCAGCTTGACCCAGGCTGAGGTATAGACCAGTCCGGCGAAGCTCAAGGCATGAGACTCGGCAAATCCAAAATTTGCGAAAGACTCGATGCGGGCATAAATGTCCTGGGCAGTGACGTCGTCAATCCCATTGGCTGCCATCCCCTCGAAGAGCTTGGCACGCAGGGAGTCAATGCGCTCCACCCCACGTTTGGACCCCATCGCTCGACGCAGCAGGTCAGCGTCAGCAGCCGTGCAATTGCCGACTGTCGTGGCCATTTGCATGAGCTGCTCCTGGAAGAGCGGGATCCCCAGGGTGCGCTTGAGCACTGGTTCAAGCAGAGGGTGGGGATAAGTGATCGGTTCAGCACCCGTGCGTCGTCTGATGTAGGGATGCACTGCCCCTCCCTGCACCGGGCCAGGGCGGATGAGTCCGATCTCCACGGCCAAGTCATAGAAACACCGTGGCTTGAGCCGAGGCAAGGTGCCGATCTGGGCCCGGCTCTCCACCTGGAAGATACCGATGCTGTCACCGCGGCACAACATGTCGTAGATCCCGGGCTCATTACGCGGGATCGACGCCAGGGTCCAAGAGCGTCCGCAGTGCCGGGAGATGAGATCGAAGGAAATACTCAGTGCCGAGAGCATTCCCAACCCCAGCAGGTCGAACTTCACCAACCCCATCCAGGCACAGTCCTCCTTATCCCACTGCAGCACCGTGCGACCAGGCATCCGGGCTGGCTCGATCGGACAGATGCGTTCCACTGGTTCCTGGGTCAGCACCATTCCGGCCGAGTGGATGCCCAGGTGACGCGGTAGCCCCATCACCTGCTGGGCGAGGGCGACGACGTCGGCAGGAATCTCGGGGCCCTCGGAGCTCCGGGAGCCCGGCACCACTGATCGTCTCTCCATCTGACGCGACCACGCGTCCTGCTGCCCTTGGGAATAACCGAGGGCTTTGGCCGTGTCCCGGATGGCACTGCGCGGCCGATAGGTGATGACGTCAGCCACCTGGGCAGCGTCGCGGTGCCCGTACTTGGCGTAGACGTACTGGATGACCTCCTCACGACGTCGAGCGTCGAAGTCGACATCGATGTCAGGCTCCTCCTCGCGCAGCACCGACAGGAACCGCTCGAAAGGCAGCCCGTAAAACACCGGATCGACGACGGTGATGCCCAACACGTAACAAACTGCCGAGGCCGCCGCTGATCCACGTCCTTGGCACAAGATCCCCTGGGAGCGGGCGAACTTCACGATGTCGGAGACGATGAGGAAGTAGCCGGCAAAGTCTCGGGCTTCGATGAGATCGAGTTCGCTGGCCAGTCGGTCCTTGGCCGCCGGATCGTCCCCATAGCAGCCCTGACGCCCCTCCTCCACCAGATGACGCAGCCAACTGATGGGAGTGTGACCTTCGGGCACCTTCTGATCGGGCAGACCCGGACGCACCGACCTCAGTTGAAAAGCCGTCCTCTCAGCCACCGCCACAGTGTTGTCCACCGCATCTCGATGACGGCTGAACAGATCTGCCATCTCCACCCCGCTACGCAGCCTCGCCACCGGGCCAGGAGGAAGCCAGCCGTCCATCTCGTCAAGACTGCGTCGAGCTCGCACCGCTGACAGAGCGCAGGCCAGCTCGAACTGTTCAGCACTGGCGTAGTGGGCAGCTGTCGTCGCCACTGTTGTCAGGCCGTGACGACCCGCCAGCTCAGCGAGGACGTCGTTGTCACGGGAATTGGTGGGAGCGCGATGATCGGTCAGCTCGACCAGGACGTTGTCAGTGCCGAAGAGATCAATCAGGTGATGAAGCTCGGCCTCGGCCTGCGGCACTCCCCTGGCCAGCCCTTGTCTCACTGCTCCTTTGCGACACCCGGTGAGGACAGTCCAGTGCCCGTCGGCCACCTCGGCCAGATGATTAAGATCATGGACCGGATGACCTTTCTGCCCTCCCTCGGCCAGATAGGCGTCGGTGAGGGCGCCTGCCAAGCGGCGATACCCCTCCGGACCGTTGGCCAGCACGAGCAGGTGGCTGCCCACCGGATCAGCCACCCCGTTCTGAGGCTCCGGCACTCCAATGGACAACTCCGACCCGATGATGGTGGGAAGGCCACAGGTTTCAGCCGCTTCAGCCATCCTGACGACTCCGTAGAGGCCGTCATGATCGGTCAGGGCCAGCCCTGACAACCCCAACTCCACCGCCCGGGTGACGAGGTCCTCCGGGCTGGAGGCACCGTCAAGGAAGCTGTAGGAGGAGTGACAGTGCAGCTCGGCATAGGGCACCACCGGCCCCTCGGGTCGGAGGGGATGACGGTCAAAGGGTTTACGGACGCGGCGATAGCCGGTCTGATCAGCATGGCTGTCCTGATGACCATTGGGAGGACGCCGTCCCGAGATGCGTCTTTCCAACTCTCGCCACGGAATCGGAGGATTGTGGTAACTCACCCCGATCACGCCTCGTCGTAACGAGCCTCGACCCACCAGCGGTCAGCCGATCCCGCCAACACCCACGCCTGTTGGTCCTCGGTGACCAGCTGCACTCGCTCCACGGAGACGGCCGGGGTGCTCCACCACCTTTGGTGCACCGGCCATGGCCCGGCCCATGCGATGACGCGCCGTCGCGACGTGCCGTCGTGAAACCATCCCGGGCTGATCGACGGTAGGTCGGACGATGTCGTCAGTGGCATGCCGTCGGTCGTCTCCAGCCGGGCTGGCAGCGGACGGGAATACACGATCCCGGGAGCGGGACCGTCGAGGTGGCCCGGCCAGGGGCGATCCACCGGACGCGCGTCCTCGGCAACCGTCCCGAAAGGAACCAGTCGGCGTCGGTCCTTGAGCATCCGACCACCGGCGACTTCTCCCACCAGGACCCCTTCGGGGCCCAGCCTCTCCTGCAACTGGGAGATGACGTGGACGAGATGCTCGGCGGGCCTGGCCCCAAACAATCCCTCGGCCGCCTCGCCCGCACGATGGATGGTGGGAACGATCCGCACCGCCTCAACGCCAGACTGGCAGAACTCATCAGCACCGAACTCGTCAATGCCACGCGGAAGGTCATCGAGTTGACGCGACAGCCGAGCCAACAGATCGTCACCGCTGAACTGCCACGGTTGACGCCAGGTGCGCTCAGACAATCCCGTGGTGGCTCGGATGAGAATGCGGGCCTGGGAACATACCCGGCCGTCGGCTGCCAAATTTGCCATGAACTCCTCCACCACAGGACGCACCACGGTCACCACCTGTGCGCCGAAAGGTTCCGGATCGTCAAGGACGACTTCCATGGCGTCGTCGTCCTCGGGCCGGTGTGCCGACAGCACAGCGGCGTCCATGCCACGTGCCCAATCGTGGGCGCGCTGACCAACCTCCGCGAACCGCTGGACGACATGTTGACGGTCCAGACCGGCGAAGGAGCCAACAGTCGTCAGACCGAGCTGGCGCAAGGTCCGAACCAATGCCTCATCGGCTTGTCCGGTACGCGCCAGAACCGAGACGTCGCGGGGAGCCAGGAAGTCCCTGGACGTCCCGGGACTGAGGATCCTCGGGTCATGACTCTCGGGGCCGGCCACATCGGTGGCAGCCACCTCTGCTGCGAACAGTCCGTCCGCCACCGAAATTCCCGCATCCGCGTACCCGATCCGAGTCAGCACCTCGGACATGCGCTGCGCAGCGGCGCGTTCCCCACCATAAAAACGAGCAACTCCGCGAGCAGCCACCGCGGCCACCCCTGGTCGCACCACGTGGACCGAAGGCGCCACTGACCTCTCAATCTCGCGAACCACCTCGTCGAAGAGGATCTCCTCAGAGGCAGGATCGTGAGACACGACAACGGCGTCTGGACAGCGCAACTGGGCAGCTCTCACTCGCAAACCAGGGACCACTCCTTCCTCGGCTGCTCGGGAACAGCAGTCGACGACGACCCCGCGATCGACGACCAGAAGAGGGGCATCCCCAGACTGACGTCGAGACGCCGCCACGATTCGCCACCCGGGAATCACTGCCATGAGGACACGAACCGGGGCTGCACTGAGCCGTTCAGCAAACATCAGTCACCTCCTCGGCAGGATGCACCCCGGTACCGGTACGAACGAGCCGCACGGAATGGTTGTGGTGATGCCTCACCACCGTCACCTCAAGTTCCTGAGCCGACAAACAGCCATACCCCTGGCCGAGCCCTTGCCACCCCATGGTGCGGACGTCAATTCGAGCAGCAGGGTTGGGCCACGGTCCCAGCACCACCAAGGTCGAGCCCCGAGAACGCAGCCTGGCCGTCAATCGTCTGCTGGCCGCCATCGGCAATGGTGGTGGGGCCGTGGCGAGAACGACGTCAAGGCCCTCGACGAGGGTGGCCACCGTCTCAAGCCAGTTCCCCGGATGGGGCACGAGCACCAACCTCGACAATTCCACCCCCCACTGCCGAGCTGCCTCGACACTGAGTTCGGGAAGTCCGACCACCCCACACCAGCCATGGGTGAGAAGCCCCAGCCCGACTGAGGACGCACCATCCAGCCGGTACACCGCGGGCATGAGTCCACCGGGGAAAAGAGGCTGAAGCAACGGGTGGATGGCATGTCCGTTGGGAACCTCCAGACCATCGACACCACGGCTCACCAACTCCTCGATGTCAACCATTACGCACCCCCTCGTCCGGCACTCGTCAGCCCCTCGTAGCTGACGGGAATTACCGTGACACGCGTGCCCGACAGGTTTCCCGACACCCATCTGGAACAACAACGAACAACCTTGTCAACCAGTTTTTGGAGACCGTAGAAACCTCCTCGTCGTCGGCGAATCGCACCAGGACCGTCCCCCCTCCTGCCATGATTGGGACCATGACCTCGTCACCTGGAAGACACCGCACCTCCCCGCGGCTGCAACTGGCCCTGCTGGCCGGGAGGACAGCTGCAACAGCCTCTCGCCTGGCCGGGAGGGGCTCAGGAGCATCAATCCGTGGTCGGGTGACGATGACGTTGGCTCCCCGCGCCTTGCCCGAGCTGCTGGCAGACCGTCGCGTCGCCAGTGTCACCGGCACCAACGGCAAGACCACGACGACCCATTTCCTCACCGCCGCGGTGAAAGCTGGGACTCCTGACGGCCAACGAAACGTCGCCACCAATGCCGATGGGGCCAACCTGCATCACGGCATCGTCTCGGCCCTGGGAGAAGCCCCTGACGCCACCATCGCCGTGTTGGAGACCGACGAGAGAGTCGTCGCCGACGTCGTCGCGATGGGCAACCCGGAAGTACTGGTCCTGCTCAACTTCAGCCGTGACCAGCTCGACCGTAACCACGAACTGACCTTCCTGGGACGCGACTGGCGCGCTGCCCTGGAAGGGGCCGCCGAGCATGGCCCGACAGTGGTCGCCAATGCCTGCGACCCACTCATCGTGTGGGTGTGCCAGAAGGCTCGTCAGGTCATCTGGGTGGACACCAAGCCTCGCTGGACCGCTGACTCGACGCTGTGTCCCAACTGCGACGCCGTCCTCACCCATGGCGAGGACGGATGGGATTGCCCCGGATGTGAGCTGAGTCAGCCTGCTGCCGACTGGTGGGTAGAGGACCACGACGCCGTCGAGGCCTCCGGGAGACGATTCCACCTCGATGTCCAGGTGCCCGGTTCCTTCAACCTCACCAACGCCACCTGTGCCCTTGCCGCGGCCATCCACATGAGCATCCAGCCCGAGGACGCGCTGCGCGGGATCGCCACGGTGGAGTCCCCCGCCGGCCGCTATGCCACCTGCACCATCAGCGGCACCCATTGCCGCCTACTGCTGTCGAAGAATCCCGCCGGCTGGACCGAATCCCTGCCGCTGACGACCTCCGATCCGCTGGTACTCGCCATCGATGCGGTGGCCGCCGACGGTAAGGACGTCTCCTGGCTGTGGGACGTTGATTACGAGCAGCTGGTCGGACGAACCGTCATCTGCACCGGCCCGCATGCCCTCGACCTGGCCGTAAGGCTGCAATACGCCGGTGTGAAGCACGTCGTCATCGAGGGTCTCGCCCAGGCCCTCAGCTCCCCACTGCTGGCCGGCAAATGGGACTCTGACCATCCCATCGACGTGCTGTCGACCTACACCCCCTTCCAGAAACTGCGCCGACTCGGAGGACTGGCATGAACACCGACCGTCCCAAGATCGTCCTGCTGTACCAGTCCCTGCTGGGTATTTACGGCGACCACGGCAATGCCGTCGTCCTCACCAAGAGGCTGCAATGGCGCGGTATCGACGCCGAGCTCGTCACCGTCGAGCCCGGCCAGAAGGTGCCCACTGACGGGGCCATCTATCTGCTAGGAGGCGGCGAGGACACCGCCCAGATCACCGCTGTCCGAGAACTCAAGGCCGATGGCGGACTGTTCACCGCCCTCGACGACGGCGCAATGCTCTTCGCGGTGTGCGCCGGCTACCAGATCTGTGGCAAGTCCTTCACCATCGGAGCCCGCGACGAGGTCATTGCGGGGCTCGGGCTTCTCGACGCCGAGACCCGACGCGGCCCGGAGCGTGCCGTCGGGGAGGTTCTACACATCTGGACCCAGCCCGACGGGAACACCTGCTCGATCACCGGTTTCGAGAACCACGGCGGCTGGACAGAACTTGGTTCTGACGCCAAGCCGCTGGCTGCTGTCGAGGTTGGTTGGGGCAACGGCAACCGTCGCGACGAAGGAGCCGTGCAGGATCGTGTCATCGGCACCTACCCGCACGGACCGGTTCTCGCACGCAACCCTCAACTCGCCGACCATGTGCTCGAAATAGCTCTAGGACACCATTTGGAGCCCCTCGACCTGCCCGAGATCACGGCGTTGAGACAGCGTCGAATCGATGCCGCACGCACCGGCCGGCCATGAACTCGTCACCTCGGTTTTGCATCTTGGCCGAAGTCCGCTAATGTTTTTTCTCGCCGGCGCTGCTAGCTCAATTGGCAGAGCAGCTGACTCTTAATCAGCGGGTTCAGGGTTCGAGTCCCTGGCGGCGCACCGGAACGGAAGCCGTTTCATCCTGGAGACAGGGTGGAACGGCTCCCTTCATGTTCACATTCTGTGCCCCTAGTCTACCTTCTCCCGATGTCAGAGATTGTCCAGCCACCAGCAAACGGCAATCCCAGGACACCGCTCGGATCGGAGCAATACCCTCCTTCCACAACGATTCAGACTGATCCAGTCATCTACCAACACCGCTCTGACCACCCCGGTGGAGGGAACGCCCCTCAATCCCACTTGTCGTGCACAATCATTCAGGTTCATCACAAAACGACGTGCACACATGCCGGACAGTCGGTGTAATATCCTGTCTGAGGTTGTGACCTATCGCACCTGCAGGAAATCGCTGATGCGTACGTGATGTCGCTGTCGACATCGCCCAGTTCAAGGAGGAAGAAGTCACATGACGCACTACACACACTCCCGCCGGGCCTTCATCCAGGGCTCCGTCGGAGCACTGGCGTTCGGTGCCTTGGCAGCTTGTTCCAACGGAGACTCGAAGGACTCCGGATCCAACAAGCCCGCAGCCAAGGGGGCAGACTTCACTGGTGAGGGCCCCATCAGCTGGGTGCAGGGCAAGGACTTCTCCGGTGGAATGGTCCAGAAGCGCATTGATGAGTGGAACAAGAAGTACCCCAAGGAGAAGGTCACTCTCATCGAGCTGTCCTCGGAGGCCGACCAGCAGCGTCAGTCCTTCATCAACGCCGCTCAGACGAACTCTGCCGCCTACGACGTCATTGGCCTCGACCTGGTGTGGGTTGCCGAGTTCGCGGCCAACCGATGGATCGTGGAGATCCCGCAGGACATGAAGCCCGAAGGCGTCATTGACTCGGTGTGGGAGACCGGTTCGTACCGCGGCAAGCAGTTCGCCGTTCCGTATGTCACTGACGCCTCGATCATGTACTACCGCAAGGACTTCCTCGAGAAGGCCAAGGTCGAGGTTCCCAAGACCTGGGAAGACGTCAAGAAGGCCACCGAGGCCGTCCGCAAGCTCCCCGGCATGCAGGACATCGGTGGGTTCGGCGGCCAGTGGGCCAAGTACGAGGGCCTCACCTGCAACATCTCTGAATTCATCAACACCTGTGGTGGTGCGATCGTCGACGACTCCGGAAAGGTGACCGTCGACTCCCCCGAGTCCATCAAGGGCATCCAGACCGCCGTCGACGCCTTCAAGTCCAAGCTCATCCCGACCGCAGCCCTGGAGTGGAAGGAAGAGGACAGCCGTAACGGCTTCGAGTCCGGCAAGGTCCTCTTCCTGCGCAACTGGCCTTACCAGTACGGCAACGACATGAAGGAGCTCGGACCCGACAAGTTCGGCGTCGCCCCGCTGCCCTCCATCGACGGCAAGGACTACATGCCGACCCTGGGCGGCCACAACTGCGCCATCACCACCAACTGCAAGAACAAGGCCACGGCCCTCAAGTTCGTCAAGTGGTGGACCAACCAGGAGTCCGAGCAGTACAACCTCGAGAAGCAGTCCAACGCACCGATCTACGGCGAGTTGTACACCAAGGACGAGAACGTCAAGAAGCTCCCGTACCTGCCGACCCTGAAGGCCTCTCTGGACAGCGCCAAGGGCCGTCCGCATGCCGTCGCCTACGGTGATGTCACCGCGGCCATCCAGGACGCCATCTACCCAGCTCTCCAGGGCAAGACGGACGCCGAAAGTGCTGCCAAGCAGCTGGCCGACAAGCTGAAGACGATCATCAAGAATTGATCGTCACGCAGAACTAACCGCATGAGTACGGCGGGGCGGGTCACTCACCCCGCCGTATCCATGACATCGCTCGCACCACCCGGCGGACAACGCCGGGGACAAGGAGCTTCACATGACCACTGCAGCAGTGGAGAAGACCAACAACCGGTCTTCTCGGGCCAGGGCCCAGGAACACCTGGCCTTGGCTCTCATCACGCCAACCCTCATCGCCCTGACGATCGTCATCGTCATCCCAGTCATCCAATCGGTGAAGCAGGCCCTCTATGGCCAGCCCGGTCTGGATCCCGAAACTGGATTCGTCAACGACACCGAGCCGTTCGTCGGGATGAAGAACTTCACCGACATCTTCACCGGCTCCGGAGATCGATTCTGGAACGCGTTCTGGAACACCACCCTCTTCGGTGTCGTCACGGTCGTTCTCGAGACCGTCCTGGGCGTCATCATGGCGCTCATCATGCATCGGGCGATCGCTGGACGAGGCGTCGTCCGAGCCGCCATCCTCGTCCCCTGGGCCATCCCTACAGCGGTCTCCGCCATTTTGTGGGGATGGATCTTCAACCAGAACGGTGTCGCCAACGCCATCCTCGGTCAGCACATCATGTGGGCCTCGGGCAACTGGACGGCCAAGTGGTCGATCATCATCGCCGACGTCTGGAAGACCGCCCCGTACATCGGTCTGTTGACACTGGCAGGTCTCCAGGTAATTCCCACCGAGGTCTACGAGGCCGCCAAGGTCGATGGCGCCAATGCCTGGAAGAGATTTGTCTCGATCACCTTGCCATTGGTCAAACCGGCCTTGGTCGTCGCCGTGCTGTTCCGGACCCTCGATGCCCTGCGCATGTTCGACCTGCCGTTCATCCTCGTCGGCCCGCGCAGGAAGTCGGTCGAGACGCTGTCGATGCTGGTCCAGGACGAGGCCTCGAACCTGAGGTACGGTGCGGCCGCAGCGTACGCGATCATCCTGTTCCTCTACGTGTTCATCATCGCATTTGCCTTCATCAAGATCCTCGGCGCCGATCTCGTCGGTGACGAGCACAAGCGCAAGAAGATGAAGGCCACCACCTTCGTCAATGGCGGACGCCCTGGTGGACGTCGTGCCCGGGAGAAGGCCAACGCTGCACAAGCCGCAGCTTCGAGTGGCAAGGAGGTGTCGTCATGAGCACCGCTACTGCAACTGCACCGGGAGCCATCGATCAGGAGACCCACCACAAGAACGCCTGGGTCAAGGTACTGCCGGTCATCGGCATCGTCCTCATCGTCGTCTACTGCCTGGCACCCTTCTACTGGATGGTCGTGTCCTCGCTGCGTCCTGACAACGAGATCTTCGACAACACGTGGTGGCCAGCTCACCCGTCGCTGGAAAACTACCAGGCCGTCTTCCAGCCAAACAACAACTTCCTGCGCGGGCTGGGGAACTCGCTCATCGTCTCGATCTCGGTGACGATCATTGCCCTGCTCATCGCCACCTTCGCCTCCTACGCCCTCGCACGGCTGGACTTTCGTGGCAAGGGCGGATTCCTCATCCTCATCATTGCGACGTCGATGTTCCCACTGGTGGCCATCATCGTCCCGTTGCTGAAGAACTTCTCGGCATGGCACTGGATCAACACCTACCAAGCCATGATCATCCCCGATCTGTCCTTCTCACTGCCTCTGGCCGTGTGGAACCTGACGACGTTCTTCAAGCAGATGCCCGACGAGCTGGAGCAAGCCGCGATGATCGATGGCTGCTCCCCCGCCCAAGCATTCCGCAAAATCATCCTGCCGCTGGCTGCCCCCGGCATCTTCACCACGGCGATCATCGTCTTCATCGGTGCGTGGAACGAGTTCCTCGTCGCCGTCACGATGATCAACGACCCGAAGATGGAACCTGCCACGGTGCTGCTGTCGAAGTTCACCGGTGCTTCCCAGTTCAACACCCCGTTCGGTTCCCAGATGGCCGCCGGCGTCATCATGACGGTGCCGCTGGTCATCATGGTGCTGGTCTTCCAGCGCCGGATCGTCGCTGGTCTGGCTGCCGGTGGTCTCAAGTGATACCTGCCGGACACAACATAGTTCGGCCCCGGTCCACGACGGACCGGGGCCGAATTGATACTGGATCGGTGCGGTCGATCAGCTCATGCCGAACCGATCCGATCAGGCAGCACCCTCCTCACGCTCGGCAGCGGCCTGTGCACGCAGCACAGCAGCCTGCTTCAGCATCTTCTCCGCAAGGTTACTCACCGACGAGTCATCGGTGTCGAGCTTGCCGTACTTCTTGGCATTCTTCTTACCGAGCTTGGCGTTCTTCTTGGCAGCCTTGGCATCGTCCTTGCGACGCTGCTTAGCCTCCTTGCGAACCCGCTTGGCCTCGGAGAGCTGCAACTTCTCGAGCTTGCGGCGAGCAGTGGTTCCGGTGGCGCGACCGACGATCGCGCGCAGCACGATGATGCCGACGATGCCGGCAGCGAGCGCACCCCCGGCAACGCCGATACGATCCATCCGCCAGCCGTGCTCGCCCTTGACCTGGCCCTTGACCTGCTCGAATTCGCCCTGCACGTAGTCACGGGCGCGATCGGTGGCCTCGCGCTTGAGGGTGGCCGGATGCACCTCCTCCACGAGACCCTCCACCCCGGCCGCCAGACGAGCACGAGTCGCTGCAATGTCCCGCCTGATCTCATCAGCGGAGCGCTCGTCCTTCGCCTTCGACTTGCTATCAGCCATGTGACCCCTCCTGGTGCCGTGTCTGCGCTTTGCGCCGACGTAGGCGCGGCGCTGGTCTGGCAACAGCCTATATCGTTGAGGCCATGAGCACCCGTCTTGAGCCCGGTAATGCGGCCCCTGATTTCACTCTGCCCGCCGCTGACGGCAATCAGATCACCCTTTCCGACTTCGCTGGCAAGCAAGTCATCGTGTACTTCTACCCCGCAGCCATGACGCCTGGGTGTACCACTCAGGCCGTCGATTTCACGGCCCATCTGGACGACTTCGAGGGCGCCGGCTACGAGATACTGGGCATCTCGCCCGACCCGGTTGCCAAGCTCCAGAAATTCGTCGCCAAGGAGTCCTTGACGCTGACCCTGCTCTCCGACGAGGACAAGGACGTCATGAAGGCTTACGGCGCTTACGGACCCAAGAACGTCTATGGTAAGGAGATCGTCGGGGTCATCCGTTCCACCTTCGTCGTCGATGTCGGTGCGGACGGTTCGTGCAGGATCATTGAAGCCCAGTACAATGTTCGGGCCAAGGGCCATGTCGACAAGCTCTGCAGGGAGCTCAAGATCGACTGCTGATTCGGGAAGACCGAGGGCCTGCGGTGGCCCGGGAGCCGCGACGCCCCCTATGCCGGAGTGGTGGAATTGGTAGACACGCAGGATTTAGGTTCCTGTGCCTTGTGGTGTGAGGGTTCGAGTCCCTTCTCCGGCACCGTGTGACGAACATCGTCGTCGTCACCACAGCAGAGACGTACCGGCGTCTCGTTGGCAGAGGCGAAAGTAACCGTCGATTCATTCCACCAGGGCTGAGACAGCCCATGGACCTCCCACGTCGGCCAGCGCAACGCACCAATGACGACGAACCGCATGCCCCCATCCCGTCATCGTTGTAAAATAACTTTCAACCCCAGCTAGTTATTAAAGGTGGCAAACAATGGCGTTCGGAGCCTTCGACAACCAGATCACCCGCCGTGGCTACGTCACAGCCCAGATGGACGAGATCTGGTCAGAACGATCGACAGTGCAGAGCTGGTATGACGTCGAGGCTGCACTGGCTCGAGTCCAGACCGCGATCGGCATGATCCCGGAGGGAACCGGGGCTCGTATCACCGAGCAAGCTCAGGCCACCGATGCCGCCATGGAGCAGATCTTCGGCGGGGGGACGGGCAATCCCTTCGCTCTTGGCCTCGACGCGCTGCGCTCCGCCCTTGACGACGACCGCCGTCCCTGGGTCCACTACGGTGCCACCACCCAGGACATCCTTGACACTGCCCGCGGCCTCCAGATCCGGGACTCCCTGGACCTCATCGACGACTGCACCGACAAGCTCCTGGCGCGTATCCGTGACCTTGCCGGCGTCCATGCCAAGACCCTCATGGTGGCACGCACCAATGGTCAGCATGCCGTCCCCACCACCCTCGGAATGCGGTTCGCCCGCTGGGCCGCCGATCTCGAACGTTCCCGTGATCGTCTCACCGAAACCCGGCAACGTTGTCTCCTGGTGCAGTTCTCGGGAGCTGCTGGAACCTATGCCTCGATGGGGGAACACGGCACCACCGTCGCCATGGGAGTCGCAAAGGAGCTGGGTCTGGTGTGCGAGCTCATCGCCTGGCACGCTTCCCGCGACGGACTCACCGAGCTGGCATGTAACCTTGCCATCCACGCCCAGACCCTCGCGAAGATCGCCGAGGACCTCTACGACATGCAGCGCACCGACTTCCAGGAAGCCGCTGAGGCCCTCGACCCCCATCTGTCCGGGTCGAGCACCATGCCGCAGAAGCGCAACCCTTTCTCCACGATGAAAATCACGGCAGCCGCTCGTATGGCTGCTGGTGCCGCCGCGACCGTCCTCACCAACCCCCCTGGCGACTTTGAGCGAGACCATCGTCAGCTCGAGGTCGAACGCGACGCCATCCCCCGCATCCTCGCGGCGGTCGACGGAGCAGGACAGAAGCTCCTCGAACTCCTCGACGTGCTCGAGTTCAACGCCGGCCAGCTCGACGTCAATGCCCGTCGCGAAGGAGTTCTGCTCGTCAGCGAGGGAATCATGATGGAGCTTGCATCGCGGTTGGGCCACGAAGGAGCACACGACCTCCTCCAGGAATTCTCAGCCGCTTATCGAGCTGCCGGAACCAGCCTGCGCGAGTTCGTCGATGCCCGACCGGAGATCGCCGAAAAACTTGATGGCATCGACCTTGACGAGTTGTCCGACCCGTCGTCGTACACCGGTCTGTCTGCGGAACTGTCACGGCGTGTTGCTGCTGGTCAGCCGCACACTGGAACCGGTGTCACGGAGTGATGAAGACTCCCAGCTCGTCGAAGAGCTCCTGCATCCTCTCGACCCGCGAGCGTTCCATCTCTGGGTCTGCAGGGGCCAAGGCGGCCACCAGCGACTCCAACAGGATGAGATAGCAGGCCCGGGAGCGGAAAGCCGTCGAGGATTCCGATGCGACCAGCAGGACATGATCTGCGTAACGACGCATCGGGGTCGACGAACGGTTCGTCAGCAGGATCGTCGTCATGTCACGCTGATGGAACATCCGCAGGACCGACTCAACCATCCGCGAATGCCGGTCAAATACCGAGGCCAGCAGGATGGCGTCGTCGGGAAGATCGATGAGCTGATGGGCCATCCGATCCGTCGATTCCAACAGGACGACCTCGCGACGGTAGTAACGCACCAACATCTGGAAGTAATCGAGCAGCGGATGGCCGCTGGCAGCCGCAACGAGGTAGAGCGGGCGTGAATCGTCGCGAAGTACCTCGACGACGCGGTCGAAAGCTTCCCCGTCCATGGAATTGAGGCCGACGTCGATGCTGCGACGAGCAGCATCCATCTTGGAGCGCCACATCGCCCCGGGCTCATTGATGGTGGGGCCATTCGTGGTGCGATCGCTGGGAAGATCGAAATTGACGGCCACTTCGTCGCGGAGGCTGCGTGAGAAGTCACGGAAACTGGCGTACCCGAGTTTGCGAACAAAACGGGTCACGGACGCAGTTGACGCACCTGTCGCAGCACTGATCTCGTCGAGGTTCTCCAGAGCCAGATGGGGAAATGAATCTTCAAAATACTGAGCAATGACAGCATCAGTCGGCGTCATCGCCTGCAACTCCCCCAACCGGGCGTACAGGCCGTCGCACGCCGAGCCCGTCGACTCAGCCATCGTCATCTCCTCCGCGGTTGAGAGCATGCTAGGACCGCCGACGCAGCCCTAGCAGCCATGAATATTACCCGTGGATCAGATGAGGATGAGACTTGAGGCCATCATGACGATGAAACCGACGAGCGTCGGGAGCGCAGTCCGCCTCACGACGGCCATCGGGGAGATCCCGGCAGCTCCAGCCACCGTGATGACCACACCCGAGATGGGCGACACCGAGCGGAACAAGCCACCGGCGAACTGCATCGGTGTCACGAGGTTCGTCGCGTTGCCTGACAAGCCGCTGGCGATACCGGAAGCCAGCGATGCGAAGGACGTGAAGGACCCGACGCCAGAACCCGTCAGGAAGGTCACCAGACCGACGACCAGGGTGAACAAGATCGCCATTCCCCACAACGGCAGACCGATCCCCTCGGCCCCACTGACGAGCAACTTGATGACGCCGGCCTGCTTGAGGCCCTCGGCGAAGAGCTGCGCCGTGATGATGAGGGACACCACCTTGGCGAACATGTTGCCCATGCCGACGAACATGGTGTTCGCGTCGGTCAGCACTGCAGAACGGTCATGGTTACGAATGAGCTCGACGATGACGGCAAGCACCCACACCAGCAGGAACGCTGACACCGTCGAGAGCTGGATGGATTTGACAGCAAGCGGACTGAAGACGACCAACAGGATGATCGGCAGGAGCAGGAAGAGGGCGTACCACGTCGGCGCCACGCGGCCCGAGGACTTGTGCTCATCACTGCGTTCTCCGGCCTCGTCCTCACCCTTGCGATCCAGACGGCGCTGGACGAAGAAATGGGTGATGGCAACCGCGATGATTGTCGGAATTGCCACGGGCAGCTGATGCTTGACGAAGTACACCGCAGGAGAGAGACCGACTGTGTGGGCGGCCAGGATCTCGGTTCCAGTGGCCGGTCCGATGGGCATGGCACTCGTCGTCGCAATGACGGCGGCACCGGCCGCCGGGCTCACGCCAGCCGCAACGATGATCGGCATCATGACGACAACCAGCAGCATGGCCAGACCGGCGGCGCTCGGAATGACCATGAACAAGAGCTGTCCGATGACGTAGGCCAGCACGAGGATGAGGTAGGGCTGCTTCAGCTTGGTGATCGGGGTGATGACGAGTCGGACAAGCGCTTCCGTGGCCCCCACCCGATTCATGTATGCCGAGAAACCACCGGCAGCCATGATGATGAGTCCAACGCCAGTGAGCTGATCCTTCGCGATGGATTCGATCATCCCGACGATGTCGAACCAGACGCTGCCAGAACTCTCCTTGCCTTCCAGCAGCGGAACCGAAGGCCTGAGAATCACCCTGATGAGCAGCAGCAACAGTCCGGCTCCAAGCAAAACCAGCACTGGCTTGTATCTCTTGACCAGCAACCAACCGGCCGCAACCGTCACGAGCAGTGCACACACCGCCAGCACAGCTGTCATGATGACTCCTTCGTCAACCCATCACCGTTATGAAACTTTAACTACGTCATCGACGTTGACAGAAACAATACTAACATTGCCTCAGCTGGCGACGCCGCTTTCGATGGCACTGCCGCCTCCTGTGCAGTCCGTGCCCACAGGAACCAACAACAAGGAGCAATGATGCACTCAGCAACCGCGATGCGACGATCACGATCAGCGGTACATGTCCTTATCTGTCTCCTACTCATCGTGGTTGGAGCTGTCGGATCAAGCCTCGTCCAGACTGGCGGCGGCCACATCAGTGTCCAAGGCCTCATGATCCCCGGTAAGGACGGAGCAGTGGCCAGTGCCGATCTTTTCCGACCCGACACCGCAACAGCAGAGCGCAAGGCCCCTCTCATCATCGTGACACCAGGGTTCCAGCGCACCCCGGATTCACCTGGTCACGATGTGTTGGGAGATATTGGATCCATGATGTGTTTTCGTCGAGTTCACACAAACTCTTGCGCTTCCGCGATATCTCGTACCGTCATCGCGTTGGCCACTGTGATGGCCTGCTGGATACCGGCTCCGGCTGCCTTCGGACAACCAACTCCGTCAGCTTCAGCGCCAACGACGGCGGCCGACTGCACCGCTCACAATGGAGTGTGGGTGGTCGTGGACATGCCCGACGAACCCCTCACTGCGGGGTGCGCGCAGCGACCCTCCGACGGCATGGATGCCCTGCACCAGATCGGCGTCGATGTTCGCCAGCCGCCATCCCAGCCCGGCCTCGTCTGCGAGCTCCAGGGCCGTCCCGAGGACGCCTGCTCGCATGGCGGCTATGACAAGTCCACTCGTCAATTCTGGTCGTACTGGCACGCCACCTCCCCCTCGGATCGGTGGACGTTCTCCTCGAAGGGGGCAGCGCAGTATCACCCTGTCGCAGGCTCCGTCGAGGGGTGGAGATGGGGCACCGGGAAAGGGGTCCCTCCTCGACAGATCACCACCGCTCGCAAACCACCCGCCATGCCTCCCGAACGGGGGCACGGATCGGGTCCTCTCACCACCATCGGCGTGATAGTGGCGGTCATCGCCTTGGGTGCAGGGGTGTGGTGGGCACGCCGGAGGCAACCCCGCCAAGACACAGAATGATTCTGATGAGCACCGTTCAAGAGAAGGGGCTACGCTCTGGCGACGCCGCAGATCTCACCAACCCTTTCTATCGGGGACTCCACCGGCCGTCCGGGGCGTGGACGCGCTCGGAGCATGCTGGGGCGATCCGTTCTGGTCCTGGCTGCTACGGCGTTGCTCGTTGAGAGCCTGCTGGTTCCTTGCGAACAGACGTTTCTGCCGTTGCTGCTCGGAATCCTTCGTCTTGGGTGGCTCTTTTTCCTGGGACTGTGAGCCCTGCTGTGCCTGATCCATTTCCTGGTCAAGGCGTTTCATGGTGGTGGACTGCTCGGTCTTCTGATCAGCTGAGGTCTGCCGGGTGTGGGACTGGGGTGCAGTGGTTCTGCCCTGGCACCTGAGCCGTTGCGCAATGTGCTTGGCCTCCCTCAACGTGCCGGCCTTGGCCGTGCCACGGTTGAGGTTCTGCATCGTGGTCGACTCCTCCATGGTCCACACCAAGTTCATGCCCACCCGGCACCTCTGCCCTTCCGGTGCCAGCTCGAGGGCGGTACGGAGATCCTTCTCGGCGTCGGCGTATTTGCTCTCAGCAGCCCGGCTCGTTCCGCGGTCGTAGCTGGCGATCCACGGTTCGGTGACGTTGAACCTCATGTTCGCCCCGAAGTAGCGCTCGGCCTGGTCGTACTGCTGGGAGGTGAAGGCCCCGCTGCCGAGCCGGTCACACACCAAGGTGGCGGCGAGTCGGCACGCGGTGAGCACGAGAACGGCGACGAGCAGCGCCGTCACCCCGACGGTGAGCCGGCGTGCCCGGCGAGCCCGGCTCTGGCTCATCACCTCTCGCCAGGAGCGTCGCGGATCGGTCTGACGTGTGTGGCGAGGGCCTCTCATAGGACGTCCTTTCGTGCCCGGCGCAGTTGGCGAGCGCTCATGGTCAGCTGGACGGCGACGTCGGCCGCAGCGACGAGGCCGAGGATCCACGCCAGGTCCGTACCCGCGTTCACCTGCTCCTCATGGGTGGTGCGGTTCAGCGATATCTGGGGCGGGGTGAGCGTCCTGCCAGGTGACCGAGCGGCGAACGACAGACCCGCCTGACGAGCGGCGCTGGTCAGCGTGGTGTGGTCAGCGTGGGAGATGGCCTTGCGACCGTGGTAGGTGACGTCGTTGGAGTCGAAGGCCGAGCGGGCCATCGGTGCCCCCTTGGCGGTGCCGTAGCCGTAGACGGCACCGTTGGTCACCAGAGGTTTGAGTGCTGCGAAGGAGCCGGGGGCCTTGGTGGCCGTCTGTTCCCCGTCGCCCAGGTAGAAGACCATCCTGGTGGCCTGAGGCGCCGATTCTCGGGCCTTCCGCAGGGCGTCGACGGCGGTGGGCACCCCCACACCGATGTCGGTGCCGGTGCCCTTGGTGTCCTCACGCCAGGTGAGGGAGTTCGCTGCGGAGACGATCGTGCCGGTGTCGGTGGTCGAGGCCACCGCCACCCGGGCCTCGTTGTCGAAGGTGACGAGGGTGAACCGGGCACCCCTGAAGACCGAGGCGAGCTGCGCGATGTCGCGAATGGCCCCGGAGAGACGCGTCTTGTTCCCGTTGTCGCGGGCCGCCATCGAGGTAGTTGTGTCGACCATGATGACGATGTCGGCGTCCACGCTTGAACTTTGACGACCGGACTCGCCCACCACCGGGTGCAGGCCGATGAGCCCGACGAGCACGGCCAGCAGGATGTCCAGGATCGTGGTGGCGGTCCTGCCGCGAGTGTGGCGGCCCTGCACACCGAACCACACGGCGACGATGAGCATGATGACAGCGAGTGCCACCGCGATGGGGTGAGGATGCCAGCTCATCGTTCCTCCCGTCGTCGAGCGATCATGGCCCCCAGTCCCCCAACGCCGATCATGAGGGCCCCGGGCCAGGGCATGTCGTAGGAGCGATGGCTGGCCATGGCCATGACTGCTCTCTTGGCCTGGGCCTGGATGCGGTGGGCGACGTCTGCCGTGTCGGCCTGCCCATCGGAGGGGATCGTCAAGGTCTGGCCGTGGGTACGCAACGCCTGCTGGTGCAGCTCGTCACGAGCCGCCCGGTAGTCGGGATCGTCATTGGCGGGCACGATGCCGAAAACCATGATGTGGCGTTTCACAGCCAAGTCGACGGCCTGGGGCACGGTGTAGACCGAAGACCCGGCAACCATGTTGTCGGTGGCGAGCACGATGCTTCGAGAACGGGGCTGGTCAAGCTGGTCGAATCTGCTGATGCAGGAAGCCAGGCCGTCGCCGACCAGCGAGCCGCCTGGGCCGTATCGCACCCCCGGATCAAGATCTGCCCGACCGAGCCGTTCTCCGGCCTGTTCCAGCCCGGCCTTGACACTGTCACGGTCATGAGTGAGGGGGAACACCGTCACCGACGAGGAATCGAACATGACGAATCCGATCCGGTCATCGCTGATGTGGTCGGCCAGCTGGATGTAGGTGTTGATGACCTGACGGTCCACCCCCTCCATCGAACCCGACACGTCAAGGCACAGCATGACGTCACGGGTGCGTATCTGACGATCATCATCGTCGATCCCCTGCAATCTGGCGGCCACCAGGCCGGCTCCGCAGACGGCCACTCCCCAACACACCACCGCTATCACCAGACATCGCACTCGCCGCCGGGCGTGGTCCCGGTAAGCAGGAAGGGCACGCAGTCGGTCGGCATGCGCCACTGCAAGCCGCTCGACGCCCTCGTGACGGCGCAGCACCAACCCGATGAGGACCGTCACAGCGGCCGCGACGACGACGATCGGCCACATCCACCACCACATCAGGTCCATGAGCGCACCGTCCTCACGGCATCGGCCAGCAATTCGTCAGTATCGACGCCGTGGCCCCTCGGGTCGAACTCCACCGCATAGCACCGTTCAACGACCGCGACGACCGGTTCCAGCCGCGGATCCTCCTCGGCATGACGGGAGAGTTCGTCCAACCCCTCGTAGTCCAGGTCGCTGCCACAGGCGAGCGCGGCGAACCTGCGCAGGGCCATGCTGATGCCTCGACACACGGTACGGTCTGGCTCGCCACGTCGGTAGGCGCCCTCGGCGGCATCAAGGTCTCGCAATGCGGTGGCACGGATCGTCTCCAGCGTTGCCGGCCCTCCTGCCATGGCTGCGGCGTCGATTCTCGTCAGGACGCGACGACACCCCCACAGCACGGCTGCGGTCGCGACCAGGCAGCCAAGGACCACCCACCACCATTTCGAGTCGTGGGAGACGGGCGGGTACAGGTCCAGGGCGGACAGCAGCCCTGGCGAGGCACTAGTGACGGGAGGCATGACGCATCCTCTCGAGGAGTCGGACGATCGCGGCAACCGAGTCGTCCACGTCGGCAACGGACTCGTGGATGATGCCGAGCCGGTCCAAGGTGCGGCCGCGACGTCTGGCCCGCTCCTGCTGGGCGGCCACGGCCTGCTCACGCACCTGCCGATCCCGGGCCACGAATCCCGGGACGGGTTGACCGGTTGCCTGGTCCCGGGTGGGCACGGTGGCCAGGGCCGGATCGGTGAGGTCGAGGTCGGACACCTCGATGGCGAGCACCTCGTGGCGGGCGCACAGACTCGCCAGGGCATCCACGTCTGCAGGACGGGGATCCCAGTCGTCCAGCACGACAACGACGATGCAACGACGGCGCAGCCCCGAGGCGGTCAGGTCGAGCAGCTCCACCAGATCGGGATCGGGTGTCTCCAGGCGGCATCCGGCGTCGAGTCCGGCGAGCATGTGCTCGATCTGTGTGTCCCGGTACGACGGTCGCGCCACGCTCGGACCGTCCTTGCCCGGGGCGATGACCGTGACGTAGTCGCCCTGGTGGCACGCCACCCATGCCAGCACCCCGATGGTGGCAAGCACCACGTCGATCTTGGAATGGGTGAGTGTGGCGGCACTGGCCAGTGATCCACCGCTCGGCACGACGAACGCGAGGGTGTGCCTGCGCTCGGCCCGGTAGCTCTTGATGAGCAGCTCCCCGGCACGTGCCGAGGACTTCCAGTCGATGTCCTTGACGTCGTCGCCGGGCACGTAGGAGCGCAGGTCGTCGAAGTCCATGCTGCGCCCGGTGGTCATCGACGCGTACTGGCCGTCGAGCAGACCCATGACCAGACGCCTCGGGTACAGCCCCAGGCGTCCTTGGACAGCTGTGAGGTACGCCATGGTCAGGGGGTGGGCACGGCGCCGAAGATGCCGTCGATGATCTCCTCGACGGGCACCTGGGTGGCGACGGCCTCGAAGGTGAGGATGAGTCGGTGACGAAGGATCATGTGGCGCATCGCCCGCACGTCGTCGGGGATCACGTGGTCACGTCCGTGCATGAGTGCATGGGCACAGGCTGCCTCGACGAATGCGATCGTGGCACGTGGGCTGGCACCGTACTCCAGGTAGCGGGCCTGCTCCTGGGGAAGATACTCGCCGGCATGCCGGGTCGCATGGACGATCTGGACGATGTAGTGCAGCAGGGACTCATCCACGTGGACACGTCGCGACAGACCCTGCAGCCACAGCACGTCGTCGCGACTCACCACTGCCGACACGGTGCGTGACTCGAGTGCGCCGGACTTGAGGCGGCGCAGCATCTCCACCTCGTCGGCGGGCAAGGGGTAGTCGACGATCACCTTGAGCAGGAAACGGTCCATCTGCGCCTGGGGCAGGACGTAGGTGCCCTCCTCGTCGATGGGGTTCTGGGTCGCCAGCACCAGGAACGGGTCGGGCATGGGGTACGTCTTGCCCCCGATCGTCGCCTGCCTCTCCTGCATGGCCTCGAGCATGGCGGCCTGCGTCTTGGCGCTGGACCTGTTGATCTCGTCCAGCAGCACGACGTTGGCATGCACCGGGCCCAGCTCGGTGGTGAACGTGCTGCTGCCGGGGTTGAACACCTGGGTGCCGATGATGTCGCTGGGCAGCAGGTCGGGGGTGCACTGCACGCGCGAGAAGCTGGCATCGACGGTGGAGGCCAGGGTGGAGGCTGCCAGCGTCTTGGCCAGGCCCGGCACCGATTCCAGCAGCACGTGACCCCCGCCGATGAGTCCAACGAGCAGTGCCGTGCGCAATGCCTCCTGACCCACGACCTTGGAGTCGAAGGCTCGCGAGATCGTCTTGACGAGACGACGTGCCCGGTCCACCTCTGCAGGATCGATCCTCGACCCCGTCGTGCTGGACTCGCCCCTCGCGACGGGCGTGCCGTTTCCTCCGAGCCCACCGTGTCCGCCGAACTCGCCACGTCTGTCAGGTTCGCCGCGGCGGGGACGGTTTCCTGCCGTCCAGCCCGCCTTCGCCATGTTTCTGGTCGTCTCTGCGCTCACGCTGTGTCCTCCTGGTCCGTGAACCATGCCTTCGTCCTTGTCCTTGCCTGTTCTCGTCGCTCGACTGCCTCGGAACTGATCGGTGTGCTGCGGCTTGTCGGGGCCTCGTCGGTGCGCCGGTCGGGACTGCCCCAGGCGGTGCGCAGCGCCCGGATCGCCGGTGCGCCGATGATGATGACGCCGAGCAGGGTGCACACGCCACGGGTGAGGTCGATCCCCATTGAGGTGCGCACCGAGTAGCGCACAAGCCGTTGGATCGTCTTCGTGCTCGACAGGCCGGTCACGAAGGCGTCGGACGTGTTCTGCCCGACGGTACCGGCCTCGTCGGTGGGCCATCCGATGAGGTTGAGCATCACGCCCAGCACGGGGCCGCACAGCACGGCCAGTGGCCACGAGAGCAACCATGCCGGTCTGGTCGGCACCCGCACCAACACCGAGCCGATGAGCCCGGTGAACCCCCACGCCAGCATCTGTCCGGGCAGCGGCGCGTCGACCGTGCCCACCAGCATGCTGGAGACCAGACATGATCCGGCTCCCACGAAGAATCCTGCCGACGGCCCGGCAGACACCCCGACCAGGAAGGGCAGGATGAACACCGGCTCCACGCCGAACACCCGCGGCGACATCGTCACCCGCACCAGCGAGTTCACCACGACGAGGCACACCAGCAGCCCGACCCGCCAGACCCGACGGCCGTCATCGATCCATCGACACACCGCCAGCAGCACGAGACCTGCCGTGAGGAACAAGGCCATCGCCTGGGCCTCGACGGTGGCCTGCTGTCGGGTCCCCGCTCGCATCGAGTCGATGAGCGGGATGGCGAGCCACACCCCGGTCGCCACGGCCAGTATCGCCGTGACGATTCCACTACACCAGTTGCGCATGGGCCCAGCCCTTCCCCGAACCAGCCCCCGGGACCAAGGTCAGATCGGCTGTTCTGACAACGTGGCAGCCAGGAAACACCTGGGCCACCTGAGGTGGGCAGGGAAGATCGTCCACCACGGAGCCGGGGCGTCCGTCGGCCACGACCTCATGTTCATCGACGACCAGCACCCGATCGCACCATCGGGCCACCAGGTCAATGTCCCGACACGCCATGATCACGGCCGCCCCCCGTTGCCGCACCGCCTTCACCAGACGATCACCGCTGGCGGCGTCGACCGCCCATCCCGGGTCGATCCACAGCACGACCTCACCATCTGCGCACGCCAACACGTCGGCCAGCAGACGTTGTTGGCCCTCGCCGTGCTCGACGCCGCGACGCGCACCCACCGGCCCCAGCACCTCGTCGGCCAGCTCCATGCTCGCCCCGACCGAGCGATCGGATCGACGGTCGACCAGGTCGCAGGCCCGCCGCACACTCGTCTGACGCAGCAGGGTGTGCAACAGACGATCGCCGGGACCAGACGGATTCACCGTGGCAGCCAGACGGCGTGCCACCCGATGCGCCTGAACCGGGTCGTGGGACACGACTCCCAGCACCTGCCCGGCACGCACGTCGACCAGCCCGCCGGACAGCCGCAGGTCTGCCGGGTCCACGCGGGCGAGTATCGGCCCCTCGGACTGCTGCGGGTGGGGAAACGACATTGCGGTGACCGCCGCCGCAGCGAAGTGGTCGTGGGCCTGGGCCGGATCGGTGAAGAACTGCTCGCCCGACCGTCCAGCCATCTGTTGCAGGGGCGTCGGTGGCAGCTGGCTGGACGACCACGACGGGGCAGCCGTCTGCTGGACGTGCCCGTCGACGATCTCCACGACACTGTCGGCGACTCCCAGGGCGTGTTCCAGGGCATGCTCGGCCCACACAACGATCCGACCCGCCCGGGCTGCACGGGCGATGCAGGAGGCGGCACGAGACCGCCACACCGACGTCATGGGTGCCAACACCTGGTCCAGCAGCAGCACCGGTGCCTCGGAGGCGATGCCCTCGACCAGTGCCATGCGGGCCGCCACGCAGGCCGGCATCCGTGCCGCCGGTGTGCCACACCACCGGGTGAGCCCCAGCTCCTCGATGATGCTGCGCAGCTCGACGTCATGGGCCGTGAGGTTCGCGGGGTCGATATTGCCTCCCAGCGGACGGTGCCCCACCATCGTCATGAGGGGACGCAGTTCGGCACGACTCATCTGGTCGATCCGTCGCCCAGACAGTCGGACCACGCCACGTCGGCGCACCACCTGTCGATCCCGGTAGCCTGCGACGAGACGCAGCAGGGTCGTCGACCCGCAGCCACTGCGGCCCGCGACAAGGGTGATTCCCTGCCCTGCCCACACACTGACGTCGTCCAGGATCCGGCCGACCCGCGAGACATCCACACACATCAACTCAACCTCGAGCACGTCGACCTCCAGCGTTGAAGGTGACCGTCACGGCGACCGCACCGAGCACCACGGCGACACACAGCACGACGGGCATCCCGCTGGGCGTCGTCAACGCAGCATCATCCCCCGTGCGATCTCGGACCAGCCATGCCACGAGCGTTGCGATGGCCGCGAGGACGAGGGCGACGTCCACCAGACGCAGCCGCCCCACCCCGGGCAGCCCGTGCACCATGAGCACCACCAAACCGACCAGTGCCCACAGACCGGCAACGATCATCAGGGCACGCTCCCAGTAGGGGTCCACGGCGGCACCGTGCCACAGCGTCCAGCCCGTCATGGTCTGGCGGACGCACGCCAGCAGCACGGCGAGTGTGCCAGCCACCGCCAGCACCCGGCACCAGGACCGTGGCGATCTCACAAGCCGGGCCTCCTCCCATCGATCCTCGATCTCGCGGCCACGATCAATGCCGTCGACCAGGGCCTGCAGACGCGAGGTGCGCAGGCCGTCGCGGCGCAGCCGGACCCGATCGGCCACCGCCACCGAGACGCCCTCTGCCATGCACATCCCTGGTGCCATCACCCGCGCTCCCCGGCCCAACCAGCACATGGCCAGGTCGAGCCAGTCGTGGGCGGGACGCAACTGCACCAGCACCGCCCCGGCAACCACTGCCACACACGCCTGCACGGCATGATTGGCGGCGTTCAGCGTCGGGCCGACGTGGACGACACCTCCGATCTGCTGGCTGCCGATCAGGATGGACGGCAACGTCACCACGATGCCGCCGGTGGTCGTCACATGACCCAGCACACCGGCCAGGAGCAGTGCCCAGATGACGACCAGCACCACGCAGATCTCGCGGACAGGCCGCCACACGGCTCGTCGGGGACCACCTGCCACCGCCGCGACCACGCACAGCGCCACCAGAGCCGTCAGTGACACCACGAGTTGATCTGCCATCCACGCCACGGCCACCAGCGAGACGACCCACAGCAGGGCCGTCAGGGGATGCACGCGTTTCATGCTCGTCCTCTCATGATCGGCGTCCTCGCCATCCGGCACCGGCCATCGCCGCTGCGGCCACCACGGCTCCTGCACCAACGGCCCCCTGCAGGATTCGGTTGCTCGGATGCCTCTCCTCGGCTTCTGCCAGACTCGACGCGCCCCTGTGGCGCGGTTCGCGGAACGTGCCCTTGTAGGGGGCCTGCACGGGGTGGTCCGAGGGAACGACGTCCCAGCTGTGGACCACGATCAACCCGTCACCGCCATAGGAGGTCATCCGCATCTTGTAGCGGTGATGCTTCATCCCGCGTGGCAGCTGGTAGCCGATGTCGACCGGCTTGGAGGGGTCGTCCATACACACCTGGGCCGTGTCGGGGCTATCGAAACGCGCCACCACCCCAAGGCTGCCACTGCAAAAAGGATCATCAGGATTAGTTTTCTGGGCCTTGGTCACGTTCACCCAGTGCCCTGCATCGTTCTGGTACTCGATCTGGTACGCCCCCGTCAGCATCGACCCGACGGTGCGTACCCCGATCGTCTGTCCCACGGGTTTCTCCAGTCCCCAGCCGTCCCCCAGCACGGTGGGTTTCAGCGTCCCGTAGGGCACAAAGCTGCCTGCCGCCTTGTCGAGGTTGTCCATGGTCACGTCATCGGGCCCCACGAAGATCCATGCGCTGGGAATCTTTTTCGGACTATCCTGAACCGTCGGGAAACCAAGTCTGGTACCCACAATCCCGGTCTCGCCCACAACCACCGGCTTGTCACCCACGACGAAGCGTTCCAGCTTGATCAGCTTGCCGTGGTCGTCGGTGCGCACGTAGTAGGCCGCCAACCGCACCCGGGTGCCCGGCCTCCCGGTCACGTCGACTCCAGACCCGGACACCTCCCGTGCATCACCTCCATACACGCTCACGGTGCACTCATAGTTCGGATCCGAACACAGTTGGGCCGAGACGCCATCGTCGGCCTGGGCCACCACCGGCCATGAAACCACACCGACAACCACCACGACAGCTGCCAGGCACATCGTCCTGCGAACCTTCACCATTGGTCCTTCTCCATAGTCCCAGTCGCACACGACCGGCATGACGGAAGGGGATCGGCGAGACCCCCAGACCTCGCCGATCCCCTTCCGTCACTCACTTACTTCTTGACAGGGGGATTGATCGATGGAATTCTGTTTCCGCCCAAGGTGACGCCCACCCACGTGTCAACGCCTTCTTTTGGCGGTGCCCACAGATCCCAGTTCTTGTTGACCTTGTTGGCCGAGGAATACATCCAATATGCCTGTTTCTGACCCACGTCATGAATACCATTGACTATGGTGACCAAACCTGAAACGTCATCAACCTTAAATGTAATCCCGACGGCCGTGAGCGGCTCCACTCGAGGATCACCATGTGAATCAGCCCACTGGCCACCCACATTGCACCGCACCAGAATCCCCGGCTTGGCCTTCCAATTGTCCGGAATGATCGGCTTCTGGCTCATGTCGGCACTATGATCCACCACCACCGTCTGCCCCTCATTGGCAGCGCAGGCTCCGTCATGCCATCCCGGCCCGGAGGCTGGCCCAGCCGCCTGGGCCGCCCCCGTTCCGGTCACGGCACCAGCGGCAAGCAGCACCGCGACCAACGGACCAGCGATCCGTCGGCTCATCGTCGACATTCCCATCTTCTTCTCTGTCATCATTGCATCTCTTCCTTTCACAACAGATGACACGTTTACGGGTGCCCCAACCACCGTCGCCTGGTCAGGCTCCGGTGGCGGGCAGTGCGGGAGCAGCCAGTGACCCGCCATCTGGCCCCGGGGCTGCAGGTATCTTCGCGTCATCGCGACCATCTCGGCCATCCACCGGCCGCACCGTCGAATCGGGGGGATTCACAGACGCATTCGGAGCAGGGGTGGTGGTCCTACTGGGTTTCGTGTCCGGGGTGGGCAGTGGCGTCAGGGTAGGCGTGGGACTCACAGTCGGATCGGAACTCGGTGTAGGGGTCGGAGTCGGTGCGGGAGCATCGGCGTACTGGGGCCGGTGCTCGGGCCGGTTCGGGTTGTCGCCAGCGAAATAGAACTCCGCCCCGGGATTCTCCGGATCGTCTGTGTGCCCATCAGGGTAAAGAGCAATGGCCACAGCCATTCCCTTGACAGGCTTCTCGGGCAACGGGCGCCAACCCACATCCGCCGGCTTTCCCGGATAATCCTCATCATTGTGAACCTTCTCCGGCCATAACGGCAGCTTGCCATCTTTACCAGGCACCACCGTCACACCCGAGGCCGTAGTCTTATCACTGTAGAAATTGATCCCCAAGAAACTGGCCCACCCATTCGGATCCACCGTCCCCGGAATACCCACACTCGCCGCCCAGTTCGCCGGCTCCATCTCAAAGTTGAAATCATGACCCTTGGCGTACTTGACCGGCTCCAAACCCTTGTGACAGCGCACAAACCAGCCATCCTTGACATGCGCATCGGTGTACGTGGTCGTGGCCGGATTCAAATCCCCCCGGTCCTTCGGATCCAACGCCGCCATATCGATAAGAACCGAATAACCCTCCTCATCCTTGGCACACCACCCCGGATGCCACTGATCCGCCGACGCCGTCGGAATCTGCTCCACATCATCATCGGCCCATGCCGGCACGACGAGACCGCCAGCCGCCATCACAGCAGCCAGACCCCCCGTCACCCACCTCATCATCGCCTGTCCCATCGATCCTTCACCTTTCTCACCCACACGTGTCCTTCACGTGTGGCAGCCTTCATGAACACACGCGCCCCGCCGTGCGGACGCCTCACTCGAACAGATCGGTACCAACCTCGTCGTCCTCACGATCCCGGCGCCTACCCCGTGTCATCCACCACGCCACGACACCGGTAACCAGCAACACACCCGCACCGGCACCCCACACCCAGCCAGGCACACGACGAGTACCACCAGAAGCCGAGGGACCCTGCTGCTCAGAACCCCACACCCGGCCATCACCAGGAGACGGCGACACCACCACACCAGCCGAAACCGACGGAGAAGTCGACGGAGACGGGGTGACAGACGACGACGTCGATGGCGAGACGGACGGCGAGGGTGTGGCAGACGGCGACGCGGACGAAGAAGCCAATGGGGACGGTGTACGCGCAGCCCTGCGCACCTGCGAGCTCACCCGGTCACCCGCATGAACCTCCCCACGCCGGACAGCACCATGACCAGCCCCAGCCGAACCACCACGCCCGTTCGAACCATCATGGTGCAGGGCAGGATGCGATTTGGGAGAGGGAGTCGGCTTGTGAGTATGCCGCGGCCTGTGCGGATGCGGCCCGTTCCCCGACCCCGGATCCCGCGTGGGACCACCCGTGGGAGTAGAAGGCCGCGGCCGAGGATTCTTCGGCACACACCCATTCACAGTCCCATCCGAGAACTGCGGCGTCAACGTCCACCCCGGACACGGCTGATGTGTCTGCGGATCCTGATGATTCTTGGGATGCAACGCTGCATCCCCCAAACACACATGGCTGCTTATATCTGTACAATCTGCCTTTATTCCGTAGGAGAGATATGCGACCGTACCAGCCGGAATATGATCTGCATGTTCATTTAGGGCACCAGTGTAGGCGGGAAGAATTCGATTGTTTGACTGTGAAGGCCACGGCCCATCAGCCGGTGAACGATCTGGCGGAAACCCACCTGAAAGGCTCCCCGTGATGTCCGGACGAATCCACAACATGTCAGTCCATGTATAGACGTTCTGATCAAAAGACGTATGAGGTTTTAGCTTGGTATTCCTAACCGGCTTCACGCCCAGAATCTGCGTCTTTGCATTGTCATAGTCGTTTTCTCCTGGGGTCATCCCTCTAGGGGTTACATAGTCAGAGGTCAAGTCAGTAGATATCCCCACCGACTTGACAGCGTCGTAGTAGAACAGCCGGTACTGCTTTTTAGGGTTATAGTTCCACAATCCCTGATGACAGCGCACAATCCAACCATCAGCAGCAGTAGGGCCAAACTCCTTGGTATGCGCCACCGTCAACCAGCCGCGAAGCGACTCTGAGACACCGGAATAGTCAATGACGACCGAGAACCCCTTCTCACCACTCCGGCACCACCCATCCCGCCACGTACCTGGGAGTACTTCCGAGAGGGAATCGCCCTGGACCTGCCTGCCCCCATCACCCACAACCCGATTACCGTCAGGCCCCGCCACCGCCGACTGTGGCGCCACACCACACACCACACCGGTCAACAGCACGACAACAGCCGTCACCAGCGCCCACCAACGCCGCCGATCCATCAAGCTTCTCCCATGCCAACAACTCAAGTCCACAAGCCCCTTGACTGAAAAGGAATGAACCGTGGTGGGTATAGCCCCAAGGGGCTATACCCACCACATATGCATCTGGTCACAGATGACTCGGGCTACTACCTATCAGTGAATCTGCACCGTCTTGGCCTGGTTGGCACCCACATTGTCATAGGACTGCAGACCGCGTAGCGCCGGAACCGCCTGCGTCGTCGCCATCATCGGCGAATACGATGCGGGGAAAGATCCATCGTCCTTCTGCTGCTTAACGAGCCACGTCTGGCCGGACACAGCCTGCGCCTTGTGATCCGCATCTCCAGCCCGGTACAGTCCTGGTGCCACCCACGCAGTGGTGTTCACATTCGGGCCCTTGCCCTTGAAACCCCAGCCATCATTCTGCCTAGCGGCGTCAAGACGCTTGACAAGCGCCGCCTTGGCAGCCGTGATCTTCCCCTGCTGCTCCGAAGTAGCCTTCACATGAGACAGGGCCGTGAGCGTGAGACCATCGGTGTCCGGATCCTCCCACTTGGGAGTCGTGGTCGCATCGTCGGTCACCTTGTCGAACAAAGCCTTGGGAATCGGTTTGCCCAACCGCTCCAGAGCGATCATGTCGAGCGCCTGATTCGTCGCATACTCATTGAACTTCGACGCCGAGGTCACCGGATTGGCATAGTCGAACCCGCCATAGGTGGTCGACTCACCAAGAGCCAGCAAGGTGATCGTCACCTTCGCACACCCACCCACATTCGCCCTAGTGCAGTAACTCGGCCCTTGGGCCTTGATGGTGTCCTTGACCTTGGCAACGG
>OFLO01000150.1_pt1 | contig 34438 bp, 32 predicted proteins | sample 1540831 | NCBI WGS metagenome assembly OFLO01 (sample SAMEA4413049, study PRJEB24355) | metagenome | biome: human; feature: gut; material: faeces | place: United Kingdom | collected 2010 | reverse complement strand
GTTATAATCGAGGATGATGTATTAATCGGTGCAAATGCAGTTATTTTAGAAGGTGTACGTGTTGGTAAAGGTGCTATTGTTGCAGCTGGCGCGATTGTGACACAAGATGTACCAGCTGGTGCAGTTGTTGCTGGTACACCTGCGAAAGTGATTAAGCAAGCTTCTGAAGTACAAGATACTAAAAAAGAGATTGTAGCAGCATTAAGAAAACTGAATGACTAGTGACGTCAACGTATAATAATTTCAAGGTTGAGATACGATTATGTCTCAACCTTATTGTTTATCATTGAATAAACTTATGATCACAAATTTCGAAATACGTTACACTATTTATATAGTAATTTAACACAAAGGATTGATAATTATGAATGAATTAGAATTTGTTACGAAACATCGCCGTCATTTACATCAACATCCTGAATTAAGCTTACATGAATTTGAAACAACTGCTTATATTAAAGCGTTTTTAGATAGTTTAAATATTAAATACGATTGCCCATTGGAAACTGGCGTCATTGCATACTTAGAAGGTAATGGCTCACATACGATAGCGTATAGAGCTGATATTGATGCGTTACCTATTTTAGAGGAAAATGATGTGCCTTATCGCAGTCAATCTGATCATGTGATGCATGCTTGTGGACATGATGGTCATACAACTGCATTAATGCTTTTTGTACAACGTTGCAAAGACATGCAAGATGCGGGTCAATTACCGCAAAATGTAGTTTTCATTTTCCAGCCTGCAGAAGAAACTGGTGGCGGTGCAAATCGATTAATAAAAGCCGGTGCCTTTGATAAGTATCCAATTGAAGCGGTATTTGGTATTCATGTTAACCCATTTGCTGATGAAGGCATTGCAGTGATAAGAGATGAAGAAATTACGGCCAGCGCAACAGAGTATCGCTTTTTCTTAACAGGCCTGTCAAGTCATGTTGCTGATAAAGAACAAGGTCATTCTTGTGGTGAAGCATTACAACATGTATTAACTCAAATATCACAAATTCAACAATTTCACCTTAACGGTTTGAAACGAAATATTGTTCATATTGGTCATTTTAAAGCTGGTGAAGCGATTAATACTGTACCAAGTAATGGTTATTTAGAAGGTACAATTCGTACATATGATATTGATGATTTAACAATCGTTAAAAATCAAATGCAAAAGATAGCAGAAAGTGTCAAGCTTCTGTTTAATGTAGACTGTGAAGTTAAATTTGCAGAAGGTTATCCCCCTACAATCAATAGTCCGAAATTACGTGCTCAAATAGAGGACGCCTTAATAAAAGCTGATTTAAATGTCTATGACAAACCAACGCCATTCTTATTTGGGGAAGATTTTAGTTTTTATGGTCAACAACTAGCTCCAGCTTACTTTGTTTTTATTGGAACACGAAATGAAGATAAAGGTTTTGTAACTGGTTTGCACACATCACATTTAAATTTTGATGAAAAAGTGTTAATAAACGTGGCTAATTTTTACGAAAATTTATTAAATAATTACAAAGAGGTGTAATACATTGACAGCAACATGGTCTGTAAATAAGAAAATATTTTTACAAAATGCAATCACAGTCAAAAACAATCAGCCATTAATGGCAGTTGTTAAAAATAATGCATATCACTATGACCTAGAATTTGCTGTAACTCAGTTTATCCATGCAGGTATAGATACATTTAGCACAACATCACTACGAGAAGCAATTCAAATTAGACAACTTGCTCCAGATGCAACAATCTTTTTAATGAATGCAGTTTACGAGTTTGATTTAGTCCGTGAACATCAAATACACATGACTTTGCCGTCGTTGACATATTACTATAACCATAAAAATGATTTAGCTGGTATTCATGTTCACTTAGAATTTGAAAATTTATTACATCGGTCTGGATTTAAAGATTTAAACGAAATTAAAGAAGTATTGAAAGATCACCATCAAAATCAAAATGCAAAAATGATTATTAGTGGTTTATGGACCCATTTTGGATATGCTGATGAATTCGATGTGTCAGATTATAATGTTGAACGTTCACAATGGATGGAAATTGTTGAAGCACTTTTATCTGAAGGTTATCAGTTCGACCTAATCCATGCTCAAAATAGTGCGAGTTTTTATCGGGAAGGACAAATATTACTACCCCACCATACACATGCGCGTGTAGGTATTGCGTTATACGGTTCAAGACCATATAGTTCACTGAATCAAAATGAAATAGTTCAGTCATTGACTGTAAAAGCAAATGTTATTCAAGTGCGCGAAGTACAAGCTGGTGATTATTGCGGTTATAGCTTTGCCTTTGAAGTGACTAAAAACAATACAAAATTAGCTGTAGTTGATATCGGTTATGGCGATGGAATTTTAAGAACTCGTGCTAAACATGAAGCGCTTATCAATGGTAAACGCTACCCGATACGTGCATTAATGATGAGCCATATGTTTGTTGAAGTAGATGGCAATGTACATGCACAAGATGAAGTTATTCTTTATAATAATGATATCCGCATCGATGAATATACCTTTAAAGGCGTTGGTGCAAATTCTGAACAATTAAGTGCTATGAATCATGATTCTTTAAAAAAGGAGTACATTTCAAATGACTGTTAAATATAATCAAAATGGCGATTTAACAATGGATGGTATTAGTTTAAAAACGATTGCGCAAAGCTTTGGTACACCTACCATTGTTTACGATGAACTACAAATTAGAGAACAGATGCGCCGTTACCATCGCGCATTTAAAGATAGTGGATTAAAATACAATATTTCATACGCCTCAAAGGCATTTACTTGCATTCAAATGGTCAAACTTGTAGCTGAGGAAGATTTACAGTTAGATGTTGTTTCTGAAGGTGAATTATATACAGCTTTAGAAGCAGGTTTTGAACCGAGTCGCATCCATTTCCATGGTAACAATAAAACGAAACATGAAATTAGGTATGCTTTAGAAAATAACATCGGTTATTTTGTTATAGATTCATTAGAAGAAATTGAATTAATAGACCGCTATGCTAATGATACGGTTCAAGTTGTATTACGAGTTAATCCAGGTGTTGAAGCACATACGCACGAATTTATTCAAACTGGTCAAGAAGATAGTAAGTTTGGATTATCAATTCAATATGGCTTAGCTATAAAAGCAATTAACAAAGTGCAACAATCTAAGTATCTTAAATTAAAAGGTGTACATTGTCATATTGGTTCACAGATTGAAGGTACAGAAGCATTTATTGAAACTGCTAAAATTGTTTTACGTTGGCTTAAAGAGCAAGGCATTCAAGTTGAATTATTAAACCTTGGTGGTGGCTTTGGTATTAAATATGTTGAAGGTGACGAAAGTTTCCCTATCGAAAGTGGTATTAAAGATATTACAGACGCAATAAAATCCGAAATTAAAGTTCTAGGTATAGATGCACCAGAAATAGGTATTGAACCGGGACGATCTATTGTAGGTGAAGCTGGCGTTACTTTATATGAAGTTGGAACCATTAAAGAAATTCCAGAGATTAATAAATATGTTTCAATCGATGGCGGTATGAGTGATCATATCAGAACTGCACTTTATGACGCAAAGTATCAAGCATTGCTTGTTAATAGAAATGAAGAAGCAGATGACAGTGTAACTATAGCTGGAAAATTATGTGAGTCTGGTGATATCATTATTAAAGACGCTAAATTACCTTCATCAGTTAAACGTGGAGACTATCTTGCTATATTATCAACTGGTGCATATCATTACTCTATGGCATCCAATTACAACCAAATGCAAAAGCCTTCTGTGTTTTTCTTAAAAGATGGCAAAGCACGTGAAGTTATAAAGCGACAATCGTTAAGACAACTCATTATTAATGATACAAAATAAAAATAAATAAAGTAATCCCCGAAGAACAGAATATTATACTGTGACTCGGGGAATTTTTATGCATTATAGATGGCTGTAGATAACATGCTTGGACATATACTCTAAAAAAGGAAGAACAGCACTTTTTTAGATAGAAAGTGTTTATTTCTTTTTGTCGTTAATCCTTTATATTTAGTTAGCCCTATTCAACTAATTTAAAGCATCATATACATACCACACTTTAAACAATCATCATGAAATTAGGTTTTATTCTTTAATTGCTTTTTCAAATAATATAAAACGATAAGGATTAATAACAAATAAAGTGTAAAAAATAAAATTTCATCAAATCCAAAATCTTTACTTGTAATTAATACATCAATATGTTCTAATTCCATCATCTCTGTTTTAATATAACTATTAAACTTTGGCAAAGTCATTAAATGTACATTGTAAATATAATAATAAAAGTCTATGAATATGATGTTAAAAAATATGTATGTCTTATCTAAATTAGTTTTAAAGAATAATATCCCAGAAATCATTATCGGAATCACTAATACAATCATCATTGCTGCTAAAATATTAATATTTAAACCAATTGCAGATAATACACCGAAAACTAATAAATTAGCAACTAAACTAAGGATAAGATATTTCATAAAATCACCTCGTCGTTGTACACCATAATTATATTATATAAATATAATTTTCTATTGCAAACAATGTTGGTGATATAAAAAAAGAGTTCTCAATTTGGTTGAGAAACTCATCGCGTTAAGTATTTGAAATAAGCATATAAAAACACCTTACTTCTTGGTAAGGTGTTAGTTAAAATCAATGATTCAAATCTAAGAATTATAGTTTAACAACGTTTGCAGCTTGTGGACCGCGGTCGCCTTCAACTACTTCAAACTCAACAGCTTGACCTTCTTCTAATGATTTGTAACCATCTTGGTTAATTGCTGAAAAATGTACGAATACGTCATTTTCTCCTTCAACTTCGATAAAGCCGAATCCTTTTTCAGCGTTAAACCATTTAACTGTACCTTGTTTCATAATCTGAAACCTCCAAGACTAAAATTCATTCAATATGCTTATTCGCATATTACAAAAAATACATGCAAATTTCACTCAAATATTCTTTGCAATATGGAATAATCATCTGCTTAACTTGTATTATAGTGCAGTTATTACCAAATTGCAATACAATAATAAAAAATATTCATTTAATCAATTATTGGTAGTTTATAATATACTTCATTATTTTGTAAAACAATGAAACTATAAAATATTTGTAAATCCTCTTCACAATCTTCGCAATAGTTCATGTCACAATTATTATAAAATGCATAAATATTATATTTTCCTGTGACATAATTATCGAACTGAACTTTACATTGATTAATCAATTGTTGATAGTGCTTAAACATGTCATCAAAATCTTGATATTGATATTTTTCAACAATGTTTTCTGGCCAGTCACTGAATAACCACCATCCCTCATAATCGGCTCTAATTTTGGTAACTGTCCACATTATTAAAGACCCCTTCCATACTTCAAAAACTCTATACTTATTTTTATACCTTTATCCTCTGAAAATCAAGTTTGACGACTTGAAACAAACAAAGTATTAACTATAGTAATTATTAGTTTTTTTAAGTAAAACTACGTATAATAACATTATGAGGTGGTAAAAATGAGACATATACATTTACAAGTATTCGGACGCGTTCAAGGCGTCGGATTTAGATATTTTACACAACGCATTGCAATGAACTATAACATTGTCGGTACTGTTCAAAATGTAGATGACTATGTAGAGATATATGCACAAGGGGATGACGCAGATATAGAGAGATTTATTCAAGGTGTAATTGAAGGTGCCTCACCAGCATCAAATGTAACGAGCCATCAACTTGAAGAGTTAGAACTAAATCAAAAATTATCGGATTTTCGATCAATATAAAATGCTAAATAAAGGAAGATGACAGTGAGATATAATATTTCTCATATATTTGGGGTGTTAGTGGGAATTCCTGTAGCGTTTTTAACAAGCATATTTGGGATGATTGCACTTGATGTATCTTTTTTAATTGATATGTCTATTGGTATTGTTGGCTTTTTAATGACATACCTACCGATACAAAAACTCACTTCACGCAAATATTTAAACGAAATTGGTTTGACTAGAAAAGACTATCGCTATATTCGAAATCAGTTAAATCATACACACCAAAAACTTAGAGGTATTTTAAAAACGTATGTCAATATAAGATCAATTAAAGATTTTAGGCAGATTAATGATATATACCAAATTTCACGTTCTATTTATACGACAGTTAGACAGAGACCTGCATCATTTTATAAAGTTGAAGGCTTTTTTTATTCTCATATTGATAATGCTTTAAATTTGGTTGATGCATATACACGTCTAGCAAAAATGCCCAAAAAATCAATTAATGAACAGCAAAAATTAGAACAAACACGAATTACTTTGGATGAGGTCAAACGAACATTAATCGCTGATTTAAAGCGTCTCAACGAAGATGATTATGAACGTTTAGATATTGAAATGGAATTAAATAAGTTACATCAAAAGCATCATCAAGATTGATGTAAAATAGCAACTATTGGAGAGATGATTGATGACTGAAAATAAAAGCTTCAAAGAAAGCCATCCACTAGATGATTTTATAAGCGATAAAGAATTATCGAATACTACTATTCAAAAAGAAAAGTTAACAATTGAACAACAAAAACAGGTAGACACAATCAGTAAACAAATTAACCCTTTAGACAATGAAGGTTTATTAGCGTTTGGTTCTGATTTACAGAAACAAATGTCTCAATTTTCACATCAAATGTTGGATGAAGTACAAAGTAAAGATGTTGGTCCTATTGGAGATACTTTGTCAGATCTAATGTCAAAACTAAAGTCAGTTAATCCAAATGAGTTAAATACTGATAAACCATCTATGTTAAAAAGAATTTTTAGCAGAGCAAAGTCGTCTATCAATGAAATCTTTTCAAGAATGCAATCAGTTAGTGCTCAAGTCGATCGCATAACGATTCAACTGCAGAAACATCAAACACATTTAACAAGAGATATTGAATTATTAGATACGCTATATGATAAAAACAAACAATACTTTGATGACTTATCATTGCATATCATTGCTGCACAGCAAAAGAAGTTGCAATTAGAAAATGAAAAGCTACCACAATTGCAACAGCAGGCGCAGCAATCCACTAATCAAATGGATATTCAACAAGTTGCAGATATGCAGCAATTTATAGATAGACTAGATAAACGCATATATGACTTACAGCTTTCAAGACAAATAGCTTTGCAAACTGCGCCACAAATTCGTATGATTCAAAATGTTAATCAAGCACTTGCCGAGAAGATACAAAGTTCAATTTTGACAAGTATTCCACTATGGAAAAATCAAATGGCCATTGCGCTTACATTAATGAGACAGCGTAATGCAGTTGCTGCACAGCGAGCTGTCACTGATACAACTAATGATTTATTAACAGCAAATGCTGAAATGTTGAAACAAAATGCGATTGAAACTGCAACAGAAAATGAGCGTGGCATAGTTGACCTTGATACATTGAAACGTACACAGCGTAACATTATTGAAACAATTGAAGAAACATTAATTATTCAACAACATGGTCGCGAAGAACGACAATTAGCTGAAAAAGAGTTACAACAATTAGAACAAGATTTAAAGTCACATTTAATGAACATCAAAGGACCGAATAAACAATCATAAATTACGAATTAGATATAACAAAAAGGAAGCATCCTAAGATTAAATTGGAGATGCTTCCTTTTATATTATTCGTTATTCCTGTTGATATTTAATTGGATCTTGTTTTACAAATATGCCGACTAGATAGCCTAATATCGTTGCAATAATTGCTACTGGGAACCATTCTAAAGAATACGCTCTTAGAGGCAATGATTCTATAAAGTTAATTTTCAGCCAACCTAACTTACTAATAACACTGAAAATCGACAATATAAATACGATAATAACTGGAATTTGTTGTGAAATGCGTTTTGTCGGTATGAATTTGGCAATTAAAATTAATAACACAACAGTTATTGCTACTGGGTATACAATGCTTAATACCGGAATTGACATTGAGATAACAGCATTTAAACCTTGGTTAGCAATAATAAAACTCATTAAAATGAAAACTAATACAAATGCTTTGTATGATACTTTAGGTACGATTCTATGGAAATATTCAGAAACTGCAACAATAAGCCCGCATGCTGTAGTTAGACATGCCAGCGCCACAATGATACCCAATAAATATTTTCCGAATGAACCAAATCCTGTTGAAGCCATTGTCGTTAATAAATATGTCCCAATGTTTCGATCTTTGGATTTCAATTGATCTAACGTCATGTCATTTACTGGCATATGATTACCAATATAACCTAATGAAATATATATGAAAATTAAAGCAACGGCTGCAATTAAACCAGCAGTCAAAGTTTGTTTGAATATTTGATTTGTTTTAGTAATACCTGTAAGTTTTACTGCATTAACAACAATCATTGAAAAAGCAATTGCTGCAATGGCATCCATTGTTAAATAGCCTTGTGTAAAGCCTTCAGCAAAACTTGAAAAATTAGAATGGTATAGTGTTTCATTGCCCTTTCCAGCACTATTACCACTAAAGTCTAAGTATCCTTTAATAATCATCGCTAAAATAGTAATCAATAATAATGGTGTTAATAATGAACCAATACGATCGATTAACTTCGATGGATTTAAACAAATATACAAAACGACTATGAAGTAGATAATCGTAAATATAAATAAAGCGATACTACTATTGCTATGTATAATTGGTGTAATTGTCATTTCAAAAGATGTAGATGCAGTTCTAGGTATTGCGAAAAGTGGCCCTATAGTCAAATAAATGATGATTAAGAACAATATTGAAAATTTAGGTGAAATTTTATTTAATGCGCCAATATATCCTTCTTTATCAAGTGCACCTACAATCACACCTAATAATGGTAAACCAATCCCAGTTAGAACAAACGCTAAAATGGCTGGCCAGAAAAATTGACCACTATCCAATCCGAGATTAGGAGGAAAAATTAGATTGCCTGCGCCAAAAAACATAGCGAAGAGCGTAAACCCAATGACCCATGTATTTTTATTCATAGAGTTACTCCTTTTTTTAAAACACAAAATAATTTACAAGTAAATATTTTAGCACAAAAAATAATAAAGAGTCTATATGAAATATGTTGTACATAGCAGAATCAAAACACATGTGTTGTTTAAATCAAATTATGCCAGAAAATAAAATTCTTCAAATTTACTTTTTAAATAGTAACTGATGACTTTTATTCACAATTTCATATAAACTCATATTTTAAACTTATTTATAAAGATTTAAGTAGTAATTTTTTTAATAAAGGAGAGAGATGTCCAGGTAAATGCGCAACTCCTTCAACGAAAATGGCATATTGACCATAAATATTATGAATTGTTTGTTCAACATCTTCAGTTATTGGATCTTGACTCAAAAATACATTAAATACTTCAATGCCAAATTTACGTGACATTTCTACAGCTTCATACGTATCAATAATACCATCTTGACTATAATTAAATGCAGACGGTTCGCCGTCAGAAAATACGATTAAAAATCGTTGATGTTGATTTCGACGCATTAATCGTTCACTTGCCACTCTAATAGCAACACCATCACGATTATCATCTTGAGGTTCAAGTGCCATAATACGTGGGCCATCTTTTTCAAAGGTTGAGTAATCATAGTTAATAATCTCATTAATGATATTTGGTTGTGCATGCTCGTCTGAATCAAAGGCATCCTCACTGAATGATAAAATTTCATGTTTAATGTTCAATGCTTTTAATGTCTCGTGGAATAAGACTACACCTTTCTTCGTTTCAGCCATTTTATCATGCATACTTGCTGACGCATCAATTAACAATGTAAACGTCGCATCAAATGATTTACTTAAATCTTGTTTTTTGTAAAACAATTTATACTGATCGTCGATAAACCAATTAATTAAATCCTTTTGTAATCGCCCTTTTGTTAAATTAAAACGTGCATCTCGTTGTTCTCGTTCAATCGTTTTCTTTATAATTTGAATTAAGTCTTTGATTTCATATTGTACGTCTTGTTTCGATTCTTGATATTCTAAAACATATTGCGGCTCAATTTCAGGAATTTGCCATTTTATTTCTACATTTTTGTTCACACCATCAAGTTGAAATGCCTGGCTTTGACCAACAGCATTGCCTTCTTCACGATTTAGCGTCTCGTTTGATCCTTTGCCCTTTTTGGTCATCATATCAGTCATATCGTCTGTAGCATCGCCTTCACGTGCTTCATCATTACCCAATGTTTCACTATTTTGTCCTTCGTGAAGCTCCATTTCTAAATAGGCGCCACCTTTTGACTCACTATCTGCAGATTTAGAGTCAGCTTTTTCACTTTCGTTATCATCATCTTCTGAAGTATCATCTTGCCCATCGACTTGACTTGCATCAGTTCTCTTTAAATCTTCAAACTCTGGACTAGCTAATGTATTATATAGTGTTTTAGGTAAGTAATAATATTCGTTTAGCATATCTTCTTTTAAAATATCATCTACTTGATACATTATTCTTTGAGCCAGATACATATTATCTTCAGAATTTTGATTTTGGAAAAAATTAGGTAAATATAAGAACATATTAACTAAAATATCATCTAAATCTGAATGTATAGATGGTATATCAAAGAAATCTTGACTTAAAAATGCATGTCCTAAATACAAAAATAATAAATCTGTATATTGTGTTTTAGTACGATACACTTTAATTTGAGATTCCGTATATGATATCCGTGTATCTAAGCGAAGATCAATTAATTTAGCAGTACTTGGGCGCTCAACTTTAATAGAATTTAATACACGCATATCTTCTAACAATTTAAAAAGTTGTTGATAAAATTTAGGGTGTTTAAAAGTTTTATCTTGTACTACTTCATTTACAATTTGTACATCCATCATATGATAACCGTAAGCAGCTAACATAACATCTGTTTTTAAACCAGCCATTTCGATATGGCTTGGTCGATGTGACCAAAACCAACTCGTAATCAAAACATTTTGAACAGGATTATAGTAAGGGAATTTTTGGATTTTAACTTGTGTTTGTTCATTTTTTAATAAGAGTCGAGCTAAGTCTTGTAACATCATTACTTGCTTGGCATCTAACTGTTCGTCGTTAAATTTTATGAAACGATCACTCATGTTTTATCCCTCTTTAAAAGTTTAGTTCTACAGCATTATATATTGCTTGTTGTTCACGTTCATCTTCCAATTTATCAATTATTGTACGTTTAATTGCACGTTCAACTGGCATTACAGTGATTAAATCACACAAGTCTAATAATGCACGGATACTAGCGGCTTCTTCAGAAATTTGTCCCTGCTTAGACATAGTACGTAAATCTTCGTTAAACTTAATAATTTGTTCGATTTGTTTATCATCTTGTAATAAACTTTGCTCTTTAATCACATTTTTTAAAATGTCCCCATCAATATAGTCAACGTGAATAACAACAAAGCGATTTTTTAGTGCTTCATTCATTGGCAATGTACCAACATAACCTTCATTTATCGCTGCTATAACGTTAAATCCTGGTACAGCTTTGATTACTTCACCAGTGTATGGATTCGTAATTTGACGACGATAATCTAAGACCCCATTTAATACAGGCAATGTTTCAGGTTTAGCCATATTTATTTCATCAATATATAAAATATGCCCCTCTTTCATAGCTTTAATAACTGGACCATCTACAAAGACAATTTCTTGTTGTCCTTCCGCATTTGTTTTAATTGTTTTAAAGCCTAATAAGCTTTCTGTATCTAAATCAACAGAACAGTTGACTTGATGCATGGGTGTATCAACAACTTCACTTAATGTTTCTGCCAACTTCGTTTTCCCTGAACCTGTTGGACCTTTAAGTAAAATATTTTTATTTAAATCAAATAATGCCTTCGCATCATTGAAAACTGTTGAATCTGAATTCTTATAATGTTTTAGTGCCATTTTAAAACGTTCTCCTTTAAATAAATTAAAAAACTAAGACATGGAAAAAGTTCTCCAAATGCCTTAGTTTACTATTCTATTCTGATATAAAACGCAATGCTTAGTATGCGAATTGTTTATATTTTACCAAATTTACTAATTGAAAATCTCATATTAGACTTCATTTCAATAATTATACGTTTAAACTTCTTTGAAATATGTTTTATAGTAACCGCCAACTAATCCTGAATTATCTATTATTTGATAATATTCTTCAGTTTCGTTGATAACATCATATTGTTTGCCTACAGTTAACATGTCAGAAACTGTAAATTTCTTTGCATCTGTATTAATGACTTCTACTTTCTTGATTGGTGTATGTTCTTTCCAAGTTTCATGTAACATAAATTTTGTCCTCACTATCGTAAAAAAATTATTTTTGTAAAGTGAATATAAACGATAATCCACTGTTTTCAGTAATTCTAATTGATTCAATATCATCTTGCTCAAGTGTTTGATATGGTATTTCTACTTCATCTAAGCGCGATTTCGCTTGATTAAAGAAATCTGCATCTTTCGTTTCAAACTCAACTTGATCGACTGCGCCATATTCCGGCATTGTCATTTCGGTTTCTACAGGCATTAAATGTATTTCGCCACCTAGACCACCCGTTCCGATTTTGAATACTTGGACATGATAATCAGCATTATCGAAGGGTTGGTATTCTGCAAATACTTCAAGTCCGAATATATTTGTTAAAATTTGACCTGTAATATCTACATGATTCACTTTAAGAATCACTGGTCCTAAACCTTGCACTTGATGTAACGGATTGACCGCACTTTCGAAAGAAGGCATGCCTAAACCAACGCCATAATTATTCTCGTTTGAATATATTGAGAAAATATGACCATTGTTATCTTCGAGACTGAAATATTTATTGCCATTTAATTCTTTAACTGTTGTAAATGGAATATCCTTACTCGATAATATTTCCGCATACTCCTCTAAACCTGAGTCAGTTGGTGTACGTAATCCAATACCCACAAAGTGAGATTCTTCTAATTGCTCACTTGGAACTTGTATAAATTGAAGTCTTGTTCCTGGGCTTATATCTGCATCGCCGAAACGAATTGAGTTTTCAAGAAGTTCTTCACAATTTAATCCTAATATGTCAACCATGAAATGTTTTGTCTGTTCTATATTTGTTGTACCTAATGTTATACTTCTAAGTCCACACATTATAGCCACCTCTATCTTTATCTTTACTATTATATTATAACTTATTTTAATCATAAATTATAGAATATCGGTCAGTTGATTTTGATTATAGATTAATATGTGAAAAATGTATTTCTTTAAAAGAACTATTTTATTTAAATAGGTGACATAATATTGTTATGGTTGCTATTGAGTGTGTCATCAATGAGTATCTGTATATAGCAATTGAATATTTCGTTTTTTGTAGTACATGAAAAAAATATATATGTCGTGTCCATAAAGTGAATGTACATCTTGTTCAAATGATTTTAAATTAACTAAAGGCGCTTATAGAATTCATAAATTTCATCGCTTGTTATTATCTAAAATGATTTCATTAGCATATTGAAACACGCTATTCTACCTATATTTCTATTGTGAGTCTATTTCAATAGAAATGATATATTTTTTAAGTAGTAAAAATTAAACTCACATTTTAATACGAAGCATTGTGAAAATAAAGTACAGCAGTAAGTTATTTCGACTAGAAAATAATCTTACTGCTGTTTGTTATTGATTTGATCCTGTTTTTAGGAATAGTAAACTATTTTGTGTTGTGGATTAAGATTCTAATAATAAGTCTTCTGGGTTTTCAATTAATTCTTTAATTGTTTTTAAGAATCCAACTGCTTCTTTACCGTCAATAATTCTATGATCATAGCTTAATGCAATATACATCATTGGACGATTTTCGATTGTATCTTGATCAATCGCAATTGGTCTTGTAATAATTGAATGCATGCCTAAGATTGCAGCTTGATTACCATTGATAATTGGCGTACTCATCATTGATCCGAAAATACCGCCATTTGTAATCGTAAATGAACCATTAACCATATCATCTAAGCCAAGTTTTTTCTCTCGTGCTTTAACAGCTAAATTAGCAATTTCTGCTTCGATTTCTGCAAAATTCTTTTTATCACAATCTCTTACGAATGGTACTAATAGTCCATCATCTGTAGAAACAGCTACACCAATATCATAATATTGTTTCGTAATCATGTCGTCGCCGTCGATTTCTGCATTAACTTCTGGATACTTTTTCAAAGCTGCTACAGAAGCTTTAGTAAAGAATGACATAAATCCTAATTTAGTACCATCATGATCTTTCATAAATTGTTCTTTCTTACGTTTGCGCAATTCCATAACATTTGTCATGTCAACTTCGTTAAATGTTGTTAACATAGCTGTATTATTAGATACCTCTAATAATTTTTTAGCAGCTGTTTTCTTTCTGCGTGACATTTTTTCACGAATCACTGGTTTTGTAGGATATTGATTGTATTTTTTCTCTTCTTTTGCAGGTGCTTGTTGTGTTGTTTGTGTTGATGCCGGTGCCTGTTGTTTCTTATCAATATCTTCTTTACGAACAACATCATTTGTTTTCGGACTTACTTCAGCAAGATTCACACCGTTTTCACGAGCATATCGACGCGCAGAAGGCGTAGCATTAACACGCTGCTGATTATCATCATTTGTTTGATTGACTTCAGCTTTATCTGCCGATTTATTTGTTGTTTCTTCTTTTTTATTATTTGTTGTTTCATCATTTTGTTGTGGAGTATTGTCGTTACTATTTTCTTTAGAAGCATTGCCACTACCTTCGCCGATGACAGCAATTGCTTGTCCAACTTCTACAGTGTCGCCTTCACTGGCAAGTTGTTCAGATAATACACCTGCTTCTTCAGATACAACTTCGACATTAACTTTATCAGTTTCTAATTCAAGAATAGCTTCACCTTTTTCTACGCTATCCCCTACGTTTTTCAACCATTCTGCAATGGTACCTTCTGTAATAGATTCTGCTAATTCTGGAACTTTAACCTCTGGCATGACTTATTTCCCCCTAGTTATTTTTTAATGCATTTTCTATAATTTTATTTTGAACAAGTTTATGAATTTCTCCATCGCCTTCAGCTGGAGCAGCCCTTTGAATTCTGCCATGATAACTTAAATCATATTTATCTGCAACTAGCACTTTAACATATGGATAAACATATAACCAGGCACCTTGATTTTTAGGTTCTTCTTGTACCCATGACACTTCTTCAAGGTTTGGCAATTGTGCTAGTAATGCTTCAATCTCTTCCTCTGGGAATGGATACAATCTTTCAATCGCAACGAGTAATACTGATTCGTCTGGATTTTTAGCTAATGCTTCTTTTAAATCAATGAACATTTTACCAGTTGCCAAAATAACTTTTGTAACCTTATCCGCTTGATATGATTCTGTCAAAATTGGCTCAAATCCACCAGAAGTAAATTCATCAATTGGTTTTGCAACTGTTTTATTTCTCAGTAAGCTTTTTGGTGACATAACAACCAATGGTCGCATTTGTTCAGAATCTAAACTAGCCGCTTGTGCACGCAATAAGTGGAAATAATTACTTGAACTAGATAAGTTGACAACTGTGCAATTATTTTCAGCAGCTAATTGTAAAAATCTCTCTAATCTTGCTGATGAATGTTCAGGCCCTTGACCCTCATATGCATGAGGTAAGAATAATGTTAATCCTGAACGTTCTCCCCATTTTGAGCGAGAACTGAATAAGAAGTTGTCAAAAATCATTTGTGACATATTTGCAAAATCACCATATTGTGCTTCCCAAATATTGAAGCTTTTTTTGTTTTCCACATTATAGCCGTATTCAAAACCAACTACTGCTGCTTCTGAAAGCGGAGAATTGTGTATATCAAATGTCGCTTTTTGATCAGGAACATGATGTAAAGGTGTATATGTTTCACCTGTTTGCTCATCATGTAACACGGCATGCCTATGACTGAATGTACCACGTTCACTATCTTGACCAGTTAAGCGAATCGGTGTACCATCTTGTAAAATTGTCGCAAATGCAAGTTGTTCTGCTTGTGCCCAATCAACTAAACCATCTTCTTTATTAAACGGCTCATGACGCTTCTCAAGAACTTTGTTTAACTTTTTCAAAATGTTAAAGCCATCCGGATATGTTAACAATGCATCATTTATTTCTTTCAAGTGATCAAACGTAAATGATTGTTCGTCTGCTTGTAACGGTAATGCAAGATCTGCAGGCTTTTCCATATCTGGATTATCCATTTTATCAGCTTTATTAATTTTATCATGAGCTTGTCTTAGTTCCTTTTGGACTTGTTCTATAAATGAATGCATTTCATCTTCTGAAATGACACCTTCATTAACAAGCTTTTTACCAAACACATATTCAACAGAGTCATGTTTGCGAATATTCTGATAAGGAACTGGATTAGTAATTGATGGTTCATCCATTTCGTTATGTCCGAAACGACGATAACCTACTAAATCAATAACGACGTCTTTATGAAACTCTTTTCTAAATTCCATTGCAATATCAATTGCTTCAATAGTAGCTTCAACGTCATCTGCATTGACATGGAATATTGGCACATCATAACCTTTGGCCACATCTGTAGAATAAGTTGTTGAACGTGCATCAATTGGTTCTGTAGTAAATCCAATTCTATTGTTAGTAATAATATGCAATGAACCACCCGTAGAATAGCCTTTCAAGTTTCCTAAGTTCATTGTTTCGAAGTTAATTCCTTGACCAGGATAAGCAGCATCGCCATGTATAATAATTGGCATTGCTTTATGATGATCAGTCGTCGGAGCCCCAGAACGCTGTGTATCATCTTGTGCTGCTCTCGTACGCCCTTCAACTACAGGTGCAACAATTTCCAAGTGACTTGGATTGTTAGCCAGTGCAATACGCTGCATTGTACCGTATGAATCAGTAGTTTTAATGCCACCAAGGTGATATTTCACATCACCAGTCCATCCAGCAGTTAACTGCAAGCTACCATCTTCAGGTAAGAATTTCATTGGATCTGTATGCATAAATTCTGAAATCATCATTTCGTACGGTTTTTCTAAGACATGCGTTAAAACGTTTAAACGTCCACGGTGAGCCATGCCTATTTGTATATTTTTAATACCTTCTTTCGCAGCAATCGTAATAGTACGTTGCAACATCGGTACAAGTGCGTCTACCCCTTCAATTGAAAAACGCTTTGCACCAACGAAGTTTTTATGAAGATATTTTTCAAACCCTTCAACATACGCTAATTGTTTAAATAGTGCCCTTTTTTCGTTATTATTTAACGTTACTTTATATGGCGTTTCAATTCTTCTTTTTAACCAACCACGTTCGGTATTGTTATTAATATGTGTATACTCAAATGCAATTGGTCCTTTGTAACGTTTTTCCATTCTTAAAATTGCTTCATAAGCATTATCATAAATGTCGGCAAAGTGATCTGAAACAATTCCTGCTGATATACCTTCCAATGTCTGTTGATCTAAATCAAAGTCTTCAATCTCTAATTTAGGTACATGTTTCCTTTTCGGAGGATTTACAGGATAAATATCGGCTTTAAGATGCCCGTATTGGCGAATATTATCAATTAAACGCATGACACGCTTAATTGTGCCGTCACTATTTTGACTACTTGTACTTTTTAAAGCTGGTACAATTGAGTCATCATTCTTAATTGTGCTGAATAAGACTTGTAAATCTTCTGGTACAGATGATGGATCTTGTAAAAAGTCATCATATAGATCTAACATTAGACCTAAATTCGCACCGAAGTTTACAGGAGCCTCTGAAACTTCTTTTCTTTCGTTAGTCATTTTACACCCTCCACAAAAATGTTGAAACGCTTACAATGTAATAATATCACTATTTAGTTATTTGTTAAAGTAGATTTACCTATTTATCTGCTAAAAAGAAGAATCAACAAAAGCGTTGATTCTTCTAGGTTTATAGATGTATTTTATTGTAAATTTTGGGAGGTGAATTCCACAGAAATGATACAGAACCACTGTTTATTTGTTTTATAGTCGTTCTTATACATTAGTCACAGCTAATGTGTACTTAAAAAATTAATCCTATGACTTTAATTGACGTCTCAGACATGATTAAAATATGATTTTAAACGTTGTTCCTTTGTTAATTTCACTTTTAATTTTAATCGATCCACCGTTTAATTGAATGATTTTTTGCGCAATAGATAATCCGAGTCCATTACCGCCTTGACTTCTTGAACGAGATTTATCCACTCGATAAAAGCGATCAAAAATGAAATCTTGATCTTCCTCTGGAATACCAATTCCATGATCTGTAATTTCAATTATTTTTTGCTTATTTTTTAACCTTGTCTTAACTTTAATTTTCTTATTCTTCACATCATATTTAATTGCATTATCAATAAAGATTAAAAATAATTGTTCGAATTGATGAGGTTTCATTTTAATTTCTAGATTTTTAGATGTCAGATCCGTATCAAATTGATAATCAGGATGCAATTGTTTTAATGAGTGTATTCGCGAGCGAATTTCATCATTAATATGCACAGTCTGCGCTTCAGAAGAAATGTCATTTACATCTCCTTTAGTCAATTCAAGTAATTCTTCGACTAACTTTATGATACGATTCATTTCTTCAATAGAAATATTTAACGATTCTTCTAATACTGCTGGGTCTTTTTTTCCCCATCGCTGAATCAAATTTAAATGACCTTGAATAATTTGTAATGGTGTTCGTAATTCATGTGACGCATCTTCAACAAATTGTCTTTGTTGATTAAATGATTCTTCAATTTGACTCATCATCTCATTAAACGTATTTGCTAAATTATCTATTTCTTCATAATTTGTATTTAATTGCAATTTATTTTGAAAACCATCTCGTCGAATCTCAATCATTTTATTTGATAAACTGACAAGCGGTTTAGTAATTTGAGTTGAAAATACATAACTGATTGTGGCAGTTATAATTGTTGCAATCACTCCAAATGCGAGCGCAATGATATACAATGATTTTACAATGTTATCATAATTTTCTAGTGAATGAATTAACAAGCTATACCCTTTGAAATCTTGCGTTGTGATTGGTTCTTTAATAATTAAATAATCAATGCCTTTATAACGTTTTTTTATTACGCGGTCAAAATACCGGTGTTCATAACCTGGTTCAACTCTCACTGTGTTATCATTCGATGTCTCAAATAATTTATTATTATGCTCATCATAAATAATAATCTCTTGAAAATTACCTAAAGATGCATTCAAGTCTAATGCAGATATATCTTTAACAGGCTTAGAATGAAATAAATTATTAATATCGCTTGAGCTTCGTTCTGCATCATCAAGCTCACTATTATGCAGTGTATCTTTCAAGAAAAAGATAATAATTAAACAAAACAAAAATATCGTAACAAACGTAATCATCGTAGTAACAATAATCCAGTTATTGCGCAATTTACGTTTTGTCATCGTATCACATACCCAACGCCACGAACTGTTTCAATCATTTTGTCACGATCGTATGGCTTTAACTTGTTTCGTAAATATCTTATATAAACATCTACGACATTTGTTTCTACTTCACTATTATAACCCCATACATGATTTAAAATTTGTTCCCGTTGCATAACATGGTTTTTATTTTCAGCTAGAAGATATAGTAAATCATACTCTGTTTTTGTTAATTCAATTTCTGCGCCATTCACCGTCACTTTAAAAGCATTCTTATCAATTGTAATACCGTTGACATCGATAATATCTTTTTGTGGCTGACGACGTAAAATCGCACGGATTCTTGCTAAAAGTTCTTCAATATCAAATGGTTTAACTATATAATCGTCTGCACCGTAATCAAGCCCAGCAACTTTGTCATACGTATCACTTTTCGCTGTAATTATAATGATAGGTGTAGATTGTTGTTGTCTAATTTTGCGACAAATTTCTAAGCCATTAATTGACGGCAACATTAAATCTAATATGATTAAATCATAGTAATGGCTAAGCGCTTTATCTAAACCGTCTTGTCCATCATACTCTGTGTCCACATTGTAATTTTCATGTGTGAGTTCCAATTCAAGAAATCTTGCTAAGTTTTGTTCATCTTCTACTATTAAAATTTGCGTCATTTGTACACCTCATATTACGACTTTTTCTAATAAGGTAATATATTTTAAATTTTGTATTTTTCTATACAATAGTTGCTTTTTAAATTAGTTTGTTTACGTTTAAATTTTATCACAAATCAATAACCATGTTTTAAATTTTTCAAGCTACAATCATTAATTATTTATTAACTCAAATATTTAATAATCAGTTAATGGAATTCTGTTAATTCTGATTGCAGTACTTAAATATAGAATACTGTAACACAAGGCCTTACCGCAATATCAATTGTTGTCGTATACTGACTTTTACTAATGTAAAATGAATAGTTATTATCTTTATTTTCACAAAATGACCGTAGTTTAAACATTTTCACACATCACTTGAATATGCGATTTTGAACTTGGAAGTAACATTTCTTAATGTATGAATTCAAAAGGAGTATGTAAACAATATAATTTTTAAGCCTCATCACTTTTAAATATTCTAATTCTACTGAGAAATACAAATTTTTTATTTTCTAAAATAGCGTAATCATGCGTTTTATTTACTATTCTTAAAAAATATTCAAAAAAAGTTTTAGTTTCTAATTGACAATGATTCTCACTAATGTATAATAGTAGTTGAAAATGATTATCAATACCACATAGAACATCCCCCCCACAACGTTTCGTTCTTGTTGGATTGGTCATTTTCAAATATTCCCCTTTTATATGCCCGTAAAAGACAATATACGTTATAACAACGTTTTATAAAAGCAGTAAACCCTTACGACACTTTAGGTTTACTGCTTTTGTTTTTTTACTATTTAATTGATTAATTTATTTCTAAGTAATAACGTTGATAAAATAATGCAAAATACGCCACCAATAATGCCGGCAATAATATCTGTTGGATAATGTACACCTAGATATACACGTGATATGGAAATCAATAAAATCATAGCTGCACATAACCCTATAAGAATACCTTTTGAATTACCTTGATTTAATCGATTTAATAGATAGATACCACTTCCAAAATATGCTGTTGATCCCATAGCATGACCGCTAGGAAAACTAAATCCTGTTATATCAATTAAGCGCAACAATGTAGGTCTTTCTCTATCGAATATATTTTTTAAAGCTGGATTCAAAATTCCAGATAGTGCCATTGTTAATGCAAAAAATAATGCTTCAATTTTGTGGCGCTTTAACATGAGATATGCCACAAGAAGTAATGAAATACATAACATTGCCCAGACTTCACCTACTTTAGTAGCCCCAAGCATGATAGATGTCGTAATAAAGCTCTCTGATGAATATATAAATTCATAAACTTCATTATCAATCCATTTCCCTAGTCTTGATTCGTGGAAAAACGCGATAATTCCAAAAACCAATGTAAAAACGATGAGCAAAGAGATACGTTTCCATTGACTCATAAAGCATTACCCCCCCATTAATTCAATGCGTCTTTAATCATCTTATCAAATAAAGCTTCTTTCGTATAACTTTGTTCATACGATTTCATATTATTGATAATTCGAGTTCTTTCCTGTTCCATTTTATTTAGCTCTTGTAATAAAATTTGTGCGGTTAATTGTTCTTCATCAATCGTTTTAGCATAACCTTTATCAGCAAAATGATTTGCATTGTCAATTTGGTCGCCTCGGGATTGATCTAAACCTAATGGTACTAATAACATTGGTATACGTAATGTTAAGAACTCATATATCGCATTTGACCCTGCTCTACTTATTACTGTGTCCGTAATTGCTAATAAATCTGTTAAATCCTCTTTAACAAATTCATATTGTATATATCCTGATTTTTTAACTTGAGCATCTTTTAATCCTTTACCAGTTAAATGTATCACTTGATATTGTTGTAATAATGCATCTAAGTTTTCGCGAATAATGCTATTTAATTTTTTACTTCCTAAGCTTCCACCCATAACGAGTAACACTTTTTTATTTTCATTAAAGCCTGTTAATTGATAACCATTATGTGCATTACCATTTTTTAAATCTTCTCGAATTGTTGCTCCAATAAAATCAGCTTTCTCTTTAGGTAGGTAGTTTAGCGTTTCTTCAAATGTTGTATATATTTTCTTGGCAAATTTAAGTGCTATCTTATTCGCTAATCCTGGTGTTAAGTCAGATTCATGAATAATAGTTGGTATATTTAATGATTTGGCTGCAATAACAACAGGCACAGATACAAATCCACCTTTTGAAAATAATAGATCAGGTTTTTCTTTTTTCAAAACTTTACGAGCATCAAGAATACCTTTCAATACTTTAAATACATCTTTGGCATTTTCTAAAGAAATATATCTTCTTAATTTACCACTCGAAATAGGATAATACTTAATTTCTGGTAGTTGTGATTCAATCATTTCTCTTTCAATACCATTTTTAGAACCAATATAAAGCGCTTCATAACCTTGTGATAATGCAGTTGGAATTAAACTTAAATTTACTGATACGTGTCCAACTGTTCCCCCTCCGGTAAATGCGATTTTCGTCATTAATATTACCTCTATTCTTTTAAATTTTTATAATATGCATAAAATGGTTCACCTTTATCATATGGCGGATATTCCATTAATTGTTCACCGACCTTATGAAATCCAAATTTGGCAAATAAACCTTGTGCAGGTTTGTTTAACGCAAAGGTGTCAGTTAAAATAACTTCTGCACCACGTGCTTTAACTACATCAATAACATAATTGAATAATTCTGTAGCAGCTCCTTTATATTCTTTCGAACCAGTTAATCGATGAATAACAAAGGCGCCTTCTCTATTTACTGGCCAGTCAATGTCATCATACCATTCTGCTTGGTCTTGGTCGACAACAATAAAGCCATAAATTTTGTTATTTTCCTCTAATACGTACAAATAATCTTTAGCAATATCTTCTTCAAAATGTTCTAAAAGAGGGTACTGATCGTCCCATTGCTCGTTGTCGTGTTCTTTCATTAATTCTTTTGCTTCTTCTACTAGATTTAAGATTTGATCTAAATCTGACATTTTACCTAGACGGATCATGTACGTCACTCCTTATATCGTTATGTTAAACATGTTTTTCAGTACATGTTAATCTTACACACTATTAACATGCTTTAAACCTTTATTATGAATGAAAAATAGTAATTATCACACTATGGGATAAAAATAACCAATAAAAGTATCATATACCAATTAATTGATTGTTAAAACTAGTGAATAATACTATTTAAAAAGTATATGCTCATAGCATATTAAAGCATGAATTGTTAACAGCGATGATAGAAATTGCGTTATTTATATCATTTGTAAATGTCTAATTTATATCTTTTAGAGTTAGACGTCAATAAAAATAAACACGCCGAGGCTGGGACATAAATCCCTATAAAACAGCAGTAAGATAATTTTCAATTAGAAAATATCTTACTGCTGTTCTCTATTTATACAATACTTCGTATTGAATGGCCTCGCTTTCCTAGGGTGCCGTCTCAGCCACCCCAACCGGCACATTGTTGTAAGCTGACTATATGTCAGCTTCTGTGTTGGGGCCCCTGTCTTCGACTGGCACTGCTCCCTCAGGAGTCTCGCCATTAATACTACGTATTAACATGTAATATTACTTTGAAATACTTAAAAAAAATAAGACACTTTGCCCAACTTACACTACCAATAGAAACTTCTGTTAGAATTCATTAAAATGAAATTTAGCGATATGTTAATGAAATTGTTAAAAAGATAGCTGATAGCGAATTCGATGAATTCAGACATCATCGTGGCGCAACATCCTATCATCTAAAAATGATGTTAAAAATCACCTCATATTCATATACTCAATCTGAATTTTCTGGCCGTAGAATAGAAAAATTAATTCATAACAGTATTCGAATGATGTGGTTAGCTCAAGATCAAACACCTTCTTATAAAACTATTAATCTTTTTAGAGTGAATCCTAATACTGATGCGCTAATTGAATCTTTATTTATTCAGTTCCATAGACAATGTTTAAAGCAAAATCTTATTGATGATAATTCAATTTTTATTGATGGTACAAAAGTAGAAGCTAGTGCCAATAGATATACATTGGTGTGGAAGAAAGTATTCAAAATCACGAATCGAAATTGAACGAGAATTCAAAAACACTATATCGTGACTTAGTTGAAGAAAAATAATACCAGAGATTAAAGAAGATAAAAATAGCTTTCTAAAACTGATCATTATGCAACTTTTATGAGAATGAAGGAAGACCATATGAAAAATGGCCAACTTAAGCCAGGATACAATATACAAATAGCGACAAACTCTCAATTTGTTTTATCCTATGACCTATTTCAAAACCCGACAGATACTAGAACTTTAATTCCATTTTTAACAATGTTTCAAAATACCTTCGGTTATTTACCGGAGTATATTGTAGCTGATGCAGGTTATGGTAGTGAGCAAAACTATATGGCTATTATAGATGATTTTAATAAAACGCCATTTATTACGTATGGCATGTTTATTAAAGATAAAACTAGAAAGTTTAAAAGTGACATTTTCAACACTCAAAATTGGAAATATGACGAACTTAATGATGAATTCATATGTCCTAATAACAAAAGAATAGGTTTTAAAAGATATGCATACCGTAATGATAGATATGGTTTTAAACGAGACTTCAAACTATATGAATGTGATGACTGTTCATCATGTTCTTTGAGACATCAATGCAAGAAGCCAAATTCGAAATCCAATAAGAAAATTATGAAGAATTATAATTGGGAATACTTCAAAGCCCAAATTAATCAAAAGCTTTCTGAACCAGAAACGAAAAAAATCTATAGTCAAAGAAAAATTGATGTAGAGCCTGTTTTTGGATTTATGAAGGCTATTTTGAGCTTCACTCGAATGTCAGTTCGAGAAACGAGAGCTAGGTTTTGTATTAATGACACTTAATATAAGGAAAATAGCAGCTCAACGAGCTGTACATTATAAAATACATATCAAAAAAGCTGATTTCTATTAATTATTTGATAGAAATCAGCTTTTTTACATTGCCTAAGAACTTAATGTTCCAGCCTGAGCGTGTCATTAACATAATAATAATAATAAAATTTTAGTAGTGTGTATCGCTTATTTTAAAATATTAATCAATTTATCGAGAACATCATCATGTTTATTAGCTTTTTCAACTAATAACTCAGTAAATTTATTATTCGTTTCTTTATTAAATTCACCAGTTACCTCGAGTTTATTCGCTTGTTGGAAAGCTTTAACTTGATTTTCTAAAGCTTGATCAAATTGCGTTGATTCATTATCAACTTTATAACCTAAAGCTGATAAACCAATTTTAATAGTTTTAATATTTTTATCTTCGTCTCCAACTTTAAATGTTTTCGAATTAGGAATGACATTTAAAGATTGATATTTAGGTGTGTCAATAGTAACGTCTGGTTTAATGCCTTTACCGTGAATATAATGACCATCTGGCGTTAACCATTTCATTTCAGTATATTTTAACAATGAACCATCCTTAAACTCTCTTGTAGTTTGTACGACACCTTTGCCGAATGTTTTTGACCCATAAACTTTAGCTTTATTATAGTCCTTTAGCGCACCAGTAAACACTTCAGAAGCACTAGCTGAACCTTCATTCACTAAGATGGATATATCCATGTCTTTCGCTTCTTTTAACGCATCATTAGAAGTTTGAATTGCTTCAGTATCTTTACCTTTTTCTAGTTTAACAACAGTTTTTCCTTTATCGATAAAAATATTTGCCATTTTAACAGCTTCATCTAGTAGTCCACCTGGATTATTTCTTAAATCTAAAACAATCTTTTTCAAACCATCTTTGTGAGCTTTAAGAACTGCATCTTTCAATTCACCTGATGTATCATTCTGGAATTTATTAATAGTAATAACTCCAACCTTACCTTTTTTCTTATACTCAACACTTTTAACATGAATTTTTTCACGTTTAATCTTAACGTCTTTTTCTTCACTGCCTCGTTGAACAGTTAAAGTTACTTCAGTGTTTTCTTTACCACGAACATCTTTGACAACTTCATCTAATGCTTTACCTTTAATTGATTTTCCATTTACTTTAGTAATGACATCTTTAGGACGGATGCCAGCACGTTCTGCTGGAGAACCCTTCATAGGGCTAGTAACCATAATTTGATCATTTTTCTTTTGCATTTCTGCACCAATACCTACAAAATCACCTGAAACACCTTCATTAAAGGATTTAGTTTGTTCTTTTGTTAAATATTCAGAATAAGGATCTTTTAATTCTTTGACCATGCCATCAATTGCAGCTTTACTCAACTTGTCAGAGTTCTGTTTTTTATAATAATCACTATTTAAGATTTTATACACATTTTCAATTTTATTTAAGTTTGCTTGATCAGTTTTGTTTAAACCACTTATTTTTTGATTTATAAAAATATATGCAACAACTGTGATGACAGCCGTTATTATGATTGTACCAATTAAAATTGATATGAATTGCCAACGTTTTAAGTGAACGCGTTTAGATGAATTAGTTTGTTGGTCTTGATTGCTTGTTGCAATTTCAGCGCGTTCATCATCGGATGAAGATGTGTGTTGCTTATCATCCATTGTATCACTTCCTTATTATGTATTATGTACTTTTAAATTCTGTGTAGTTAATCATATCAATTTATGCAAGATAGCGCACCATATTTCACTATAATTGATTAATTATTAGTCACAACTTAGTTTATTTTAAATTAAAACCAGGATAACAACTTGCATCACCCTGGTTCTAACTATTTTTATTAAAAATTATATTAAAATTTAAGCCATTCCGTATATTCTTCATATAAATCATCAAATACAGACATTGGCAATGTGAAATCACCATGTGTCTCAATATAATCAGACAGTATGTTAAAATCATCATCGTGTTTTGGGAAAGCAAGATCGTCAAATATCTCTTCTGCTAGACGACCTTTATCGTCGTGTCGCCCACGAACTGTCATGACAAATTGATAAAACGAATAGTTTTTCATTAGTTCATTGTCACATCAATCACTTTTGTTTCACCTTTAATCACAGCATTTTCATCATAAATATTAATTGAAGCCGCTTGATCTGTGTTAGTAATAATAATTGGTGAAATAACAGATTTAGCATTATTATTAATATATTCAAGGTTGAATCTTACTAATGGATCTCCGACGTTAACTTCGTCACCACTAGACACTAACACTTCAAATCCTTCACCGTCTAATTGAACTGTGTCTAAACCGATATGAACTAATAATTCTAATCCGTTATCTGCTTTTAAACCAATCGCATGCTTAGTTGGAAAGACATTGTCAACACGTCCTGCAATTGGAGACACAACTTCTCCTTCAGTTGGATTAATACCAAAACCTTCGCCCATCATTTTTTGTGCGAATACAGGATCTGGAATATCTTCAATTTTCACGTATTCTCCAGTTAATGGTGCATAAATTGCGATATCTTTCTGAACTTCTTTGCCTTTTCCGAATAATTTTTTAAACATACTTTCCACTCCTACTTATCAAAATGTGATATTAAATCGCCATAACCCAATTCTTCTAATTTTTCATATGGAATAAATTGAATTGCAGCGGAATTGATACAGTATCTTAAGCCGCCACTTTCTTTAGGTCCATCATTAAAGACATGCCCTAAATGACTATTTGATTCTTCTGAACGCACTTCAGTTCTCAACATACCAAATGATTTGTCAACTAATTCTATAATTTCATCGTCATCAAGCGCTTTGGAAAAGCTAGGCCATCCACATTCAGAATGAAACTTTTCTTCAGATGTAAATAAAGGTTTACCAGAAATCTTATCTACATAAATTCCTTTAGCAAAATGATTCCAATATTCATTCATAAATGGTGGTTCAGTGCCATTTTCTTGTGTAACAATATATTCTATGTCAGTTAGTTCACTTTTATCTTTTTTAAGCATTTTGATTCCCCCAATGTGATTCTATAAACGCTTTTCTACCTGAACCACGTTGATATTGGTAATAATGTACCGGGTTCTTTTTATAATAATCTTGATGGTAGTCTTCAGCTGGATAGAAATTTTTATATGGTTTAATAGGTGTAATCACTGGTTTCTTGAAAATACCTTGTTCATTTAATTGTTGCTTTTTAAACTCAGCAGCCTTTTTCTGTTGCTCATCATGATAGAAAATGACTGGTTGATAGCTTTCGCCTCTATCGAAAAATTGCCCTTGATCATCGGTTGGGTCAAATGTTTTGAAATATATGTCTAATATATTTTCAAAGGAAGTAACCTCTGGATCAAACGTAATTTGTACTGCTTCGACATGGCCGGTTTTATTCGTACATACCTGTTCATAAGTTGGGTTATCAACATGACCGCCACTATAACCAGATACGACTGACTTGATGCCTGGATATGATGTAAATGGTTTAACCATGCACCAGAAACATCCTCCTGCTAATGTTGCATATTCTTTTGTCATATGAATTACCTCCTCTATCTATCTAATTATAAATTTAGTCTATAAAGGATTGAAATGGAAGTAATTAACACTGAAAAGATTAAATTTACTTCTTAAGGACTACGAGGCCAATCGCACCTTGACCAGTATGTGCAGAAATAACTGGTGTAGTTACATTTATATCGTAATTATTCACATGAAAAGCTTCATTAAAAACTTTCTTCAATTTATCAACATATTCAATGACGTTAGCATGTGCGACACCAACGGATTTGATTTCATGATCTCCTATAAATTCAGCAATTTCCTTTTTCAAGTATTGGATACTAGAATTTTGAGTTCTCGCATTGTGCACAAGCTCTAAGCGACCATCATCTAGTGTACCAATTGGTTTAATCTTCATAAGATTACCAATTAAACCTTTTGTTTTACTAATTCTGCCACCTTTAATTAATTGATTCAATTGCCCTATAACTACAAATAATTTAATGTTTTCTCTTAAATGATTTAACTTTTTAACTATTTCAGAAGTTGAGACACCTTCTTTTACAAGCTCTACCAGGTGTTGTATTTGATACCCTAAACCAAAAGAAATAGATTTTGAATCAATAACAGTTACATTAGCATCTACCATTTGACTTGCTTGGTAAGCAGTGTTAAATGTACCACTTAATCCTGAAGAAAGATGAATACTTATGATTTCAGCGCCATCTTTTCCTAGTTCTTCATAAGCAGATATAAATTCACCTATGGCTGGTTGACTTGTCTTTACATCTTCATCATTTTCAATATGATTAATAAATTCTTCTGATGTAATATCTACTTGGTCAACGTATGAAGCTCCTTCAATTGTTAAACTTAAAGGAATTACATGTATGTTGTTTGCTTCTAAATATTCTTTAGATAAATCTGATGTTGAGTCTGTCACTATAATCTGTTTTGTCATGGTCATTTTCCCCCTTATTTTTTACGAATTAAATGTAGAAAGGTATGTGGAATTGTATTTTTTTCATCTAGTTTACCTTCAACTGAAGAGGCAACTTCCCAGTCTTCAAATGTATAAGGTGGAAAGAACGTATCACCACGGAATTTACCTTCAATAACAGTAATATACATGTCGTCCACTTTATCAATCATTTCTTCAAATAATGTTTGCCCTCCAAATATGAAAACATGGCCCGGTAGTTGATAAATATCTTCAATAGAATGAATCACATCAACGCCCTCTACGTTGAAACTTGTATCTGAAGTAAGTACAACATTTCGACGATTCGGTAGTGGTTTGCCAATCGATTCAAATGTCTTACGACCCATTACTAAAGTATGACCAGTTGATAATTTTTTAACATGCTTCAAATCATTTGGTAGATGCCAAGGTAATTGATTTTCAAAACCAATTACTCGTTGCAAGTCATGTGCAACTAGAATGGATAAAGTCATGATTATCCTCCTTCTTCTATCATTTCATTTTTTATTACTAAGTTATCTTTAATTTAACACAATTTTTATCATAAAGTGTGATAGAAATAATGATTTTGCATAATTTATGAAAACGTTTAACACAAAAAAGTACTTTTTTGCACTTGAAAATACTATGATGTCATTTTGATGTCTATATGGTTAGCTAACTATGCAACGACTACACTGCTATTGGAGCTTTTATTGCTGGATGTGATTCATAGTCAACAATTTCCAAATCTTCATAATTTATGTCGAAAATAGACTTATCACTGTTAATTTTTAATGTTGGAGGATTGAAGCTTTCACGTGCTAATTGTGTTTGAATCGCATCAATATGATTTGAATAAATATGTGCATCTCCAAATGTATGCACAAATTCTCCTACTTCAAGTCCACATTCTTTGGCAATAAGGTGTGTCAATAAAGCGTAGCTTGCGATATTAAATGGCACACCTAAAAAGATATCTGCGCTACGTTGGTATAACTGGCAACTTAACTTACCATCTTGGACATAAAACTGGAACATGGTATGACAAGGCGGAAGTGCCATTGTGTCAATTTCTGTTGGATTCCATGCAGATACGATGTGTCGTCTTGAATCTGGATTATGCTTAATTTGCTCAATTACTGTTTTAAGTTGATCAAAATGATTACCATCTTTATCAACCCAATCTCGCCACTGTTTACCATAAACATTTCCTAAATCACCGAATTGCTTCGCAAATGTATCATCTTCAAGAATACGTTGCTTAAATTGTTTCATTTGTTCTTTATATTGTTCGTTAAATTCAGGATCACTCAATGCACGATGCCCGAAATCTGTCATATCTGGACCTTTATACTCATCTGATTTGATATAATTTTCAAAAGCCCATTCGTTCCAAATATTATTATTATATCTTAATAAGTATTGGATATTGGTATCACCTTTAATGAACCATAATAATTCGGTTGCTACTAATTTAAAAGAAACTTTCTTTGTCGTTAATAGTGGAAATCCTTTAGATAAGTCAAAGCGAAGTTGATGACCAAATTTCGAAATCGTACCTGTATTTGTGCGATCATTTCGTGTATTTCCTATTTCTAAAACTTCTTCACAAAGACTGTGATATGCTGCATCAAATGAATTCAACATATGCGATAACACCTCATTTTCATTATTTATAGTATGTATATTTAGTTCGATATAATTTAACTTTATGTAGCATTTTGTTATCACTCATTTTAGGAATGTGATATTAATATCATGGATTCCGTTACTTTATTTATAAAATGCTGATTAAGTACCTGCCACATCATAACGTGATCTATGTTTCCAATTGCTAATTGTTTACCCAAATCTATAACTTTAATGCTAAAAAATTTTAAAAAAGAGGTTAACACATGATTTGAATATTATGTTTGATGTCCAATTAAAACAATTAAATTTATAGAAAATATAGTTGGTAAGAACGGACTTTATATAACAAATGGAATACAACTATATTCTCTATTTTCAATGACAGACACCATTTTTAATATTATAAAATGTGTTAACCTTTATATTTATTTATGTGTACTATTTACAATTTTCGTCAAAGGCATCCTTTAAGTCCATTGCAATGTCATTAATATCTCTACCTTCGATAAATTCTCTAGGCATAAAATAAACTAAATCTTGACCTTTGAATAAAGCATACGAAGGACTAGATGGTACCTGCTGAATGAATTCTCGCATAGTAGCAGTTGCTTCTTTATCTTGCCCAGCAAAAACTGTAACTGTATTTGTTGGTCTATGTTCATTTTGTGTTGCAACTGCTACTGCAGCTGGTCTTGCTAATCCAGCTGCACAGCCGCATGTAGAGTTAATAACTACAAAAGTTGTGTCATCAGCATTTACTTGGTTCATATACTCTAATACTGCTTCGCTCGTTTCTAAACTTGTAAAACCATTTTGAGTTAATTCGCCACGCATTTGTTGCGCAATTTCTTTCATATAAGCATCATATGCATTCATATTTAATTCCTCCAATTAAATTGTTCTGTTTGCCATTTGTTTCCATACTGAACCAAGTGCTTCATCTCCATTTTCAATACGAGATATGGCCATTTCAATTTGTAATTTAACTTCAAACGCATTGTCATTAATATGGGCTTTAAGTGCGGGAAGCTGCTCTGCATTACCTTCATCAAAGATAAACATAGCAGCACGCCACCTAACGATTTTCTGTGGATCATCTAATAGTAGCACCATTTCTGGTAGTGCCTCTGGATACCCTAAATCGCTTATGCAATCCCCTGCTGTTCTTCTTACAGCAGGACTTTTATCACGAAGCCCCTTATATAAATACGGTAAAATTTCTTTACTTTCAATCATACCTAATAATACAATCGCTTGACGTCTAACCGGTACTTTTTCATCAGATAAAGCTAAATCAAGCAGCGGTATATCTTCAAAAGTCGGCTTTGGAAAATGGTTTAACATTCGTAGTCGAGTCTTCCAATTATCAGTCGCATGATATTCATCCAAAGAGACATGTCGATAAAAATGATAATTATTAGTTGCGTGATTTTCTTCTAAAGCATGTTTTACCAATACAGGTAACTGTGATTCTGGATAGGTAGCTAGCACTTCTTCTAGGACACCATCCATTACTTCTTCAATATTTCCATAACGATTTCCTAAATCTAGCCATTTACGCATAAAAACAATATTGTCATGTTCTGTTTGCGCTTGAGTCATATGATCAACATATGTTTGTGGTAATTGTTCTCTTAATTCTTGGTTAGCAGAAGTTAGCTTAATTTGATACGGTATACCCTTAAAAGTTAATAGTTCAGCTTTAATTTCACCAAAATGATTGTCAATTTGAGGTTCATTTACAGATTCTAAAACCTGATTCCCATCAGAAAAAACAGCTTTAATTTCAGGTAATATGACTTCCCAATCAGCTTTTGGTGCCTTATCAACAGCTAAAAAGTTCATGACATGAAAAATAGAAGTGATACCATCTATAGATAACAACTGATTTATAAATCTTGGTTGTGTTTCTTCTACTTTTTTATAAGTATTAGATAACTTGTCTTCTCTTGTAAATGACAAAACAACTTTCATTGTATTTGGACTTGGCGTTGGCTCTATACGTAAAATTTCCATATACTTTATTCCCCCCGAATACTAGTTGATGAAAAATTTATTCGAATACAGCCTCTACTTTTGGCAATACTGTTTCCCAATTTGCGTCATTTTCTTTATCTACTGAAATAAAGTCCATAACATGGAAAATTGATTTAACACCTTCAACCTTTAAAATGTCATTAATAAATGCTGGCTGTGAATCATCAACTTTAGTATACGTATCTGATGTCATACCTTCTCTGCTTTCACTAAGTGTAATCTTCATTGTGTTGTGGTTCGGTGTTTCTGAAATAGATATAATTTGCATTTGACTTCCTCCTATTGAAGTTCATTTCCTAATTGTTTTATTTCTTTCCCTATTGAACACTCATTGATACAAAAATGATGCGCCTTCGTTTTCCCCTCTAATTTACGCAGACGAGTTTTGATTGGACATTGATTGCAATAAGTATTCATTAAATCATCTATTTTCGCGAGTGCATTTTGCTCTGAAAAAGTTAAAATACGCGACACTTCCTTTATTACTTCAAAATATTGCAACCTTGTAAATAAGTGTTACTGTTTTAAATTTGACATAAAAATATTATAACATTTTTGACCCTAAGATTTGAATGAAACCTTTTACAATTCTATACGTAAAAAGTATTTATATTCAAATGCTATTGCATCGCAAACGATTTTTCAGTAAAATGAGTTAGTTATTTATTGAGCGGTTTCTAAACACCCGCATGATCAAAATTTAGGAGGACATTTTAATATGTATAATGAAATTTTAGGACTAGTTACGTTTATTGCAACGTTCGTGCTTATGGTACTTATGTATCGCTTTTTTGGTAAACAAGGTTTAATTGCATGGGTTGCAATTGGCACAATCATTGCCAACATACAAGTAATTAAAACTGTAGAAATCTTTGGTATTTCAGCAACTTTAGGTAATGTCATGTTTGCTTCTATTTATTTAGCAACAGATATATTAAACGATATTTATGGGCGTAGAGTTGCAAAAAGAGCAGTTTGGTTAGGCTTTTCATCAACATTAATTATGATTATTGTTATGCAATTGTCATTACATTTTATTCCTGCACCAGAAGATATGGCGCAAAAAGCATTACACGCAATCTTTGATGTTGTGCCACGCATTGCTTTCGGCTCAATCGTCGCATATATTATTGGTCAACATATTGATGTATTTATCTTTTCACTAATTAAAAAAGTATTTAGTTCTGATAAAACGTTTTTCATCCGTGCATATGGTAGTACATTTTTAAGCTCAATAATTGATACAGCT
>OFLO01000144.1_pt1 | contig 35247 bp, 44 predicted proteins | sample 1540831 | NCBI WGS metagenome assembly OFLO01 (sample SAMEA4413049, study PRJEB24355) | metagenome | biome: human; feature: gut; material: faeces | place: United Kingdom | collected 2010 | reverse complement strand
GTAATCGTTGAGGTTTTCTTACCATTTTTTACTATAGAGAAATTTTCATTTTTAGTTGAACAATTTTCACAATGTGTAGGTTGATAAGTGAGCTCGGCATAGTAAAACAAGCTCATTCGTCCTTTATGTTTTTTCTCAATCACTTCATCTGAAAAATTTAGATTTTTATCTTTAATTCTTAATGTATTTAATATAGACTTACACATAGGCGCATTACCTTTCTTTTTTATTTTGTGTGGTAACTAATAAATATAGAGGTAATTGCGCCTTTTTTTTATTCAAACATAAAAATTGGACTGATGTTTTTTAGTCATCAGTCCAATTTATTATAGAGCCATTAGATTAAGTAGTTAGTGCTTTGCTTGTGTTAAAAGCCCCAAATTAGAGGTGGGTCAGCTGTATATTCATTTTCGTTCAAGTTTTTATCTTTGATGATTTGGCTAGGGAACTTCTTGTGAGATCTAGGAGGCTTGTACATATTTCCTACTTCTTGAGGATAGCTTATTGTATCTTCAAATTGATAATTGCTATCAGAGCTTAAAGTAGCTAAAAAATCTAATTTTTTATTATTATTTATATATCCTTTTATTGTATAGTTGCCCAAAGGTGTTTTTCCAGTTTCTGTAATTTTTAAAGTTTTATAGTTATCTAAATTTTCTTCAAAAAATAAATCGATTCGTTTTTTTTGAATATCTAAGTAATAATCACGTTTATTTTCGTGAAGGATATAGAAGCCTCCAATTATAAGAGTTAGGATTATGAAAAATGATATGGCGAACAATATAATTTTATTATTCTTGAACATAAAAACCTCCTCAAATAAAGTTGAATAAAGGATATTAAAAGCCCCAAATTAGAGGTGGATTAGCTGTATATTCATTTTCGTTCAAGTTTTTATCTTTGATGATTTGGCTAGGGAACTTCTTGTGAGATCTAGGAGGTTTGTACATAGCACCAACTTTTTTTGAATAGCCAATTGTATCTTCAAATTGATAATTATCTGCTTTATTAAGAGTTGCAGAAAAATACAAACTTTTATCGTTATTAATATAGCCTTCGATTATATAACTTCCCATAGGAGTTTTCCCTGTTTTAGTTAAATCTAGATTTTGATAATTGTTCATATTTTCTTTGAAAAACAAGTCGATTCTTTTCTTTTGAATATGTAAGTACTGTTCACGTTTATTTTCGTGAAGGATATAGAAGCCTCCAATTATAAGAGTTAGGATTATGAAAAATGATATGGCGAACAATATAATTTTATTATTCTTGAACATAAGAACCTCCCCAAATAAAGTTGAATAAAGGATGTTCAATACTATGAAAATTAACGATAACACTAAGTTGAAGCTTTCTGAAAGTTCTTATCAGAACTATAATATTGGACGTCAGGTTAGCACTTCAAAAGGTGAATTTGAAGTTATCGAAAAACGTGATGACACTCAAAATGGTCTACGTGTTTATGCCTATGCACCAATTGTTAATGGAAAGCCAAACACGAGTAACATTGTGAAGGGCTATGCAGGTACAGAACTTACCAGTATGAAAGACTGGAAAACCAATGTAAATCTTCCTTTTCATAATAACACAACTAATTTGAAAATTGATAACCATTATAAAAAATTAAAGCATACCACAATTAATGAAAAATATAATAAACCTACAGATGATAATGATGTGCTTAATACGTAAGATTATATTTGAAATATAAGTCAATTCTATCTTTTTAAGTGTCTATAAATGTATCTTTCTTATTTTTGTGTGAAAGATATAGATCAACTAAGAGCAATATTACTATGATAGAAATAAGGACGAATATTTTATTTTTATTACGCATGAGATCTCCTTTGAAAATGAACAGTTAATAATTGGTGATGGACCTTAGAAGCCAAATATAAGGGGAGGATTAGCTTTATAGTCATTTTCATTCAAGTTTTTTTCTTTGATAATTTGGCTAGGGAACTTATTGGAGGTGTTTTTTTGTTTAAACAGATGACTTAATTTTTTTGAGTAATTAATTTCATCATCAAATTGAAAACCTTTATCTTCATTCATAGTAGCAATAAAATCTAATTTTTTATTATTATTTATATATCCTTTTATTGAATAGCCGCCCATAGGTGTTTTTCCTATATCAGTAACCTTGATGCTTTGATAATTGTTTATATTTTCTTTGAAAAATAATTCAATACGTTTTTTTTTGAATATCTATGTAATGTTGACGCTTACTTTCATGTAGCATATAGCCGCCTCCTAATATTATTGCTATTATAATGATAATAGATGTAGCGAACAATATTATTTTGTTTTTATTCATAATGTCCTCCTAAATTAATAAATTCTGATCTGAGTTGTGGCGGCGCTTTAACAGTCATTGTTATCATGAATATTAATGAAATGACTAAAGAAATCATCGCCTTGTATTTGGAAGCATCTAAAGTGATTGTTAGCGCTTCTATTTTTTCATATTTATTTTCTGAAACTGTTATAGTAGGACTTTTTGTCAATTGTTCTATTTTTAACTTTAAAGGCTCAGACCAAAAACCTTTGATAGCCATCCACGCATACAATACAACCCCCATATTTAATATCAATAAATAATTTTGCATACTATTATAGTCATTACTAATAAAAAAGAATGGTATTAAATATAAGATAGCCACAACTAAATAAACGAATAATTGTAATAATTTCAATCCTCCTGCATACATTACAGAAGTGATATAAACAACATAGTATAATCCAAACACTATGACTAATAATAAATATTCCATAATAACTCCTTATAGTTCTAATACTTTGACTTTAATGTCTATCCATTTCAAACCTTCAACTTTATTTATAATATGATAATAAGGAGAAATCCTTTTCAGATTATTTTCTTTGGAAAACCTTTCAATTTCCGTTAGAACTTTCTTTTCTTATTTCTCGTAATCTTCACCTATCATTCGTCTATGAAGCATTTCATCTATGCACAAATAAGTTCTGAAATTTAAGTTTTCATTACTAGTTAATAGCTTATTCACTGGTGACATCAGTTCAATGTTCCCATATTTTCTTTCATAATTTGAGTGTAAGCCAAAATTAATGGTCCATTTTTCTTTAAGTTTTGTTCACTAATTAATTTATAAAAATCTTTTGCACACGTATCTAATTCATAGATATTGAAATCCACATACTCCTTGTATACCAAGTTTCTAAACATCATGTTAGAATAGCTCATCTCGTTCATTCCATATCTACTCCATCCACATCGATTTCAGCATGGATTTCATATGTTTGGCCACCAAAATAATCTACCATAACATGATAAAATGGCCTATCGCTTAAACTAAGTTCATGTTCTAGTGCATGATTTTTGATACCTTCATATACTTCTTCAAAATCCTCATCATCAAAACATCTATGTGATATTGTTGGGAAAATTTCTAATGTTGGTACATACTTTATGTTTAATTCTGAAATATCTTCTATTTCATCATTTAATGCCATATATGTTACAAAGCTCACCTCAGCCATTCCAGTAACTTCTCTAGTAAATATAATTGGACCAGTAGTATATATTTCATTTGAGATGAAAAACTGTTTTACTCGAATCAATTCATCCTTCCAATAATCTGGATGTACTGAGAACTACATTTTTGCTAAGTTAGGCATAATTAAAACATCTAATTCCATTTTGTTTTACTCCTTTAATACCAAAATTTTAAAATCAGCATATTTTCTAATCCACTCAAAAGTTACTAAATAAATACCTAATAATACTAATATTGATCCTAATATCATAAATTTAGAGTCTGCGATATTCGGGACTAAAAAATACTCTATAATTCTCTCTACATACAATAATTGTGCCAATAATACAAATCCAATACCTATAAAAGTCTTCCTTTTTCCATTGATATATTGTTCTAACTTTGGCATCTCTATAAACATTAATATTGACCCTAATGTCCAAAACGTAAAACTTATAATCATAGATACCGTAGAAAGTAACCAATAATGATATAAATCCACAAAATTTTGAATAGCCATAACATAAAAAACATTCGAAAATGCAAAAGCTGCGTTATATGTACCAATAATATTAATAATCGTTAACAATTTAGCGTATTTTTTCAATGTTTTTTTATTTACATTTTTAGATTTATCAAAATTTACGAATCTAAAAAATTGCAGTAAACTTATAAAAATTATAACAACTTCTATTAAAGTTATTATCTTTAAATAATCTGGTAATCTGTCATAATCTAAACCATAAAAAAATGCAATACCTGAAAATAAAATCATAAATAAAGCAAATAAACTTACCACTTGTGTAGCTGGTTTTCTTAATTCATCTATTGCACTGTTTAACTTCATATCATACACTCCTTTAAAATATCGATCCTAATCCTTTACCAAAATCTTTAATTGCACTTTTCGCAGCATTTACACCTTCATTGGCTTTTTCTTTTGCTATATCAGTTGCAGATTTCCCATTAAACACCTTAATTTCAGACAATAAGATTGACTTTTTATAAAATAGCGGATATCTTTAACTGTTAATGGCGCAGGATTATAAACAACGATATTGTCTATGTCATTACTAACACCCATGAGTATTGCATCTCTACCACCCAAAGAGTGACCTGTAATCGTATCTATATCATAGTCTTTTTTTAATTTTTTATGAATTGTTGCGTATTTTTAAAATGCGTATCTTTATCTGTAACAGTGCGTAAACCAATATTTGCATATGCGACAAAATCTAGCATTGATCCTCTTGCATCTATAGTCTCTTGTTTATCTTTAATAAAATTAAAGGGATTAAGTGTATTTTTTAATTGATCCCCATGTACATTTGTCCCTGCCATTCCAACAGTAACTTTTCCTGTATCTTTATTTAAAAAGGCCGTTGATGTCGTGCCTGTATTAGGGTCCGTATAACTATCGACATATTCTAGGTTAGACGGAAATTCTCCCTTTATTTTATGATCCTTTATTTGCTCACGTATTGCATCACGGTTTAAATGATTATCGTTTGCATTTTCTATTTCATAACTTATTTTAGATACCGAACTTGTTTCTTCTGAATAATTAGTCATATTTTTCGATTTTATTTGATATTCATTTTGTTCCATATTTAATTATCCTCGCTTGGCATAAAGTTCATACTATCAGAAAAATAAATGTTCTCTTGCTTGCCTTCAGTAAAGGTAAATTCTACATCTTTCGTACCAATTGAAGAACCTTTTAAGTCACCTGTACCTTTCAATAATAACTTTGGTGCTTGTTTCGTTGGAATATCATATCTTTCCCTTAATTGTTTTACATTGTAATCACTATTTTCTAAATCATACTCTGCTGAGTAACTAGGTACATTGGGATTGTATGATATTTTTCCATTCTTATAATCTTTTAATTCTTTAAAATTTGCATATTGAGCGAAGAATTTAAATTCATCTATTTCTCTCTTTATCTTACTATCTTCAATTTTTTTAATAGGGATTAATTTATTGTTTTCCATTTTGACTGGATATTTTTTCTTATTATTTTGAGGTCTTCCTTTATTATCGTATGTAATTTTATTGGTTATATAATCACCTTTGGATGTTTGTGTATTTCTATTTATTTTTAACACCATACCTCTAGTTTCTAAATCTTCTCCTTTACGTTGTATAGCCATTTCCGAGTGTAGTAACCATGTTCCTTTATCATCCTTATCAAATTCTTCATCTCGATAACCTTCTTTATCGTATAGTTCCTCAAGATTTTTGATAGGATACATACTTAATGTTTTCTCAAAACTCTTTTTAATTTTTTCTTCTTTATTATCTTCTTTTGTCATACTTCCACATCCACCAATAAAAAACGTTATTATTAAAAAACTGACGCATAAAAGTAACTTTTTCGAATGTTTCACATTTTCACATCTTTCTATTTATCGTATATTTGTAAACACCATATAAATCAAATTCTTAAACTTCTTCATATTACTCTTTCATATTACCAAACAATAAATACTTAAGATGTAATTCAAATTTAATCTTGCCCTTTATAATTAATAAATGAAACCTCATCACTTACGATATGCTACTGTGTATCAGATAGTGATGCGATTTTTTAATTATCCATTCCACATATTAAAACAAAACGACTTTCATAATTAAATTTTGACATTTAAAAAATTTAAAATAGCAAAGTGTATTTACCATTGTAAATTACTTTGCTATTTATGTAGTTCGTCCTTATAAACAATACTAAAGTTCCTTTAAAGTCATTTTACTTTCTTTATTTTTTGTTATTTTCAACAGAATTTAGACTGTCAGTAGTCTTATAAATATCATTTTGAACTTTACCATTCAATTGATTTGTTGAACTGTTTTTCTTTTGGCGTCGCTTGTTGATTGTTTATTTTACTCTCGACTACAAAGACCGTCTATGCCACAATTAGTGCAAAACTTGTCACTCTCATTTACAATTTCATGACCACGATATTGGCAGAATTTATCATCCCGATTTACATTACCCCCCACAAGCTAAACATTCCATTAAATTGCGCTCTTTATTTTTAATTATTATTAATACAAATATTCTAATTTATTTGACCTTAAAACACTATATAAATTTAAAGTTTTTTAAATATTTACAATAAATAGTTAAATCGAGACATTGCAACATCTGTAGTACAATAAAATTCTAAAAATAAGCTAACAAGAATAGCCCACATACAAATTGGAATATCACTATGCAAACTATGTAAAAAATAAAAATACATTACCTAAAAAGTCTACGTCATTCGTGAAGATGACGTGGACGCTTTTTATTATGTGATGCTTTTACCAGAAGAATACTAAAAGGAGTAACAAATATGAATACAATCAAAAGTACGATACACACAGAAGCGATTTTTAGCGATGATGAACAACACCGATACTTACTTAAAAAGACGTGGAATGAAAAGAAGCCCACATGTACAGTGATAACGATGTCCCCTCATTTAGACGGCATATTATCACTCGATCTTACAACTGTTCTTATCCTCAATCAATTAGCGAATTCAGAACGATACGGCGCTGTATATCTTGTAAATCTATTTTCAAATATTAAAACTCCAGAAAACCTTAAACATATCAAAGAGCCTTATGACGAGCACACAGATATCCACTTGATGAAAGCGATTAGCGAAAGTGACACAGTCATTCTAGCCTATGGAGCTTATGCGAAGCGGCCTGTTGTTATTGAACGTGTTGAACAAGTGTTAGAAATGTTAAAACCTCACAAAAAGAAAGTCAAAAAGCTTATTAATCCAGCAACAAATGAAATCATGCATCCACTTAACCCTAAAGCACGTCAAAAATGGACATTGAAATAAAAGGAGGATTATATATGAACCATGACACTACACAATCAGATTGGCGAACAGTTACTAGTTGTTTAGCCTCACAGAATTATATTTCGATATTAAAAGGTCTAGTTCACCATTTCACAGCCATCGATGATGAGGAAATACTTGATAAAATCTATGATGATTTTATGAATAATGACTCTATAACAACGGTACTTAACAATGATTTACAGATGATTATTAACCCATACCTATCAAAATGAATATCATACTACTTACAATAAAAATAGAGCATCCTTCACTTTTGCGGTGAAGGATGCTCCTATATCTTTTTTTATCTAAAAAACTATTAGTAATTAGTTTTAAAACATTTATCTTCTAATATATAGATATGAAATGTAAAAATACAATTAGATTGGCAGTCACAATGCAAATGTAATATTTGTCAGTAATCTTCCTACTCAAATTGTTATTCTTTTCATAGAAATCAAGAGGAGGAACGACTTGAATTCTATTATATTCAATGCATCTTCATTATAATTCTACCGACTTCACCATTAGACAAACGATCAAATCCCTCATTAATTTCATCTAAAGTGATAACCTCACTAATGAGTGAATCAATATTTAAACGTCCTTGGTTGTATAGATTAACGAACCTTGGTATATCTCTGTCAGGTACACAACTTCCTACATATGATCCTTTAATGGTACGTTCTTCAGCCGCTAAAGTAACTTGAGGGAAAGAAAAATTATCTTTAGGATTAGGCAGTCCTGTTGTTACAGTTGTCCCCCCTCGTTTGGTAATCTGATAAGCAACTTTCATAGCTGGCACTACACCCGCTGTTTCAAAAGCATATTCTACTCCGCCAGGAATATATTCTTTAATTTGCTCATCGATATCTTTATCGCTTGAATTAAATGTTGCTGTAGCCCCAAATTGCTTTGCTAATTCAAATTTATCTTCGTTAATATCTAAAGCAATAATTTCATTGGCTCCCGCTAGTTTAGCTCCAATAATAGCATTCAATCCAATACCTCCTAAACCAACAACCGCTACATTACTACCAGAACGAATTTGGGCTGTATTCACCACAGCACCGATACCTGTGATAATAGCACAACCAAATGCAGCTGCACGTTCAAAAGGTATTTTTTTATCAATTTTAACTATAGAGTTTTCAGAGACAACAGAATATTCAGCAAAACCTGATATCCCCAAGTGATGATATACTTTTCCTTCATCATTAGATAAACGCATCCCTCCCTCTAACATTTCGCCTTTTTCATTAGATATTGCTCCGTTTTCACATAATGCAGGACGTCCTTCTTTACATGGGATACATTTTCCACAACTTGGAATAAATGTGCATACCACATGATCTCCTTCGCTAACTCTTGTAACAGCTTTTCCAACTTTAATTACTTCACCGGAAGCTTCATGACCAAGTGCCATAGGTAAAGGTCTAGGTCTGTTACCATTAATTACTGACAAATCAGAGTGACATAATCCAGCTGCATGAATTTTAATTAATACTTCGTGTTCGCTAGGATTATCAAGTTCTAAGTATTCAATTTTTAAAGGTTTAGATTCTTTATAGGGCTTTTTAGCCCCCATTTCATATAAAACTGCTGCTCTAGTTTTCACTTCCAACACTCCTTTAATTTATATACATTAAGTCTATTCTTATCTGTTATTTTACACTTTAATATTATTATTTACAAAAAATTCTGATTATTGAGATTATTTTATATAATACCAATTTTTAAAAATTTATTATGTAAAATCATAATTTAGAAGTGATTTGGTTTTCAAGTGAATTTAAGGTGTGAAGATTAAAAAATATATTAAAGAAATACTTGATAAAATTATATTAAAGAAATACTTGATAAAATTTATGAAGATTTTATGAATAACGACGCTATCACAACCTTACTTAACAATGATTTACAGACGATTATTAATCAATATCTATCAAAATAAAAACTATATACTGATAAAAATAGGGCATCTTTCACTGAGTAATAAATCAGAGATATTAGAGAATAATAAGAAAATGAGAATTAGTATGTAGTGAATTGTTAAAATAGATTTATTCACAGTGAATAATGACTTATTCGTTATTTATATTTATAATGCAAATATATAAGAAAATTTTGGGAGTGGGATTATGAAACTAAGAGCATTAGAGTATAGTGATTTACTTTTTGTTCATGAATTAAATAATGAATATTCTATTATGTCTTATTGGTTTGAAGAGCCTTATGAATCCTTAACGGAACTTCAACATTTATTTGATAAGCATTTATTAGATGAATCGGAAAGACGTTTTATTGTTGAAGATGAAAATCAAGTCGTAGGTATTGTTGAATTAGTAGAAATTAATTACATCCATCGTAATTGTGAAATACAAATAATTATTAAACCTGAGTTCAGTGGTAAAGGTTATGCAAAATTCGCATTCGAAAAAGCGATAATTTATGCATTCAATATTTTAAATATGCATAAGATCTATCTATATGTTGATGCAGATAACAAAAAAGCTATTCATATATACGAGTCACAAGGATTTAAAACAGAAGGATTACTCAAAGAGCAATTCTACACTGAAGGTAAATATAAAGATGCCTATTTTATGTCATTATTGAAATCTGAATATATTTTGTAGTATAAAAGATAACTCATATATTCATTTAGGTAGGTTCAAACCTGAATTACTTCTAATAAAATTAAAACGGACTTCTCGCGAATGTCTTGTAAGAGGAATAAATTCTTGATAAAATCTACGAGGATTTTATAAATGATGACGCTGTAACAACGGTACTTAATAACGATTTGCAAACAATTATTAATGACTATCTATCAGAATGAAGCTTATATTAATTTCAACAAAAATAGAGCATCCTTCACTTTGCGGTAAGGGATGCTCTCAATTTATTTTTGTCTATTTTCAATTAACATAATAGGGCTTTATCAGAATTACACAAACATTTTCTGTAGTAATCCTTGTTTGCGTTGTTTTAATAGTTCAACTTTAGCAAATTGTTTTTCTATATATTTATCTAATTTATTAAAAATATTAGCTATTCTTTTTTGTTCTTCGATAGAAGTTGATATGTAAAAATCTTTATTCTTAAGTATACTAAAGTGTCGCTTATATCCTTCAGATTTCACATTAAAATATTGTAGAGCATTGTATAAATATGATATATCACTGTCTACTTTAGAAGTTAACAACTTAACTCCATCTCCTCCAATTATAAAAGGCTTATCACTTCTCTTTATAACTGTGGTATGATCTCCATAAATAATTACATTTTTAAAATCATTGAATACTTTTTCTTTATTATTTGAAAAACCTAAAATCAAATTTTGCCCTTGATCAATTACTGGAATACTTGCGTTATCTTCAATTTCAGAAGATTTTATTTGATATTTTTTTGATGGGACAACTTTAAATATTTCTTCGAATTTTTTAAAAATCCACTTTGGATAATCATTCCCTTTTTCATCTTTAAAGCGAAGTTGTTGTGAGAAAATCTTTTGCATATACCCACGCTTTTGTTGCTCTAATAATTCTAATTTCTTCTCTTCCAATTCGATTTGTTGGTCGAGCTTGCTAAAGAATTTTCCGATTTTCTCTTGTTCTTGCTCACTTGGAAGAACTATAGGCATTTTTACAAACAGAGACTGTTTTATTGTAAATCTATCAGAACGCGCTCCAGAATCACCATTTAATTTCATAAATTTATGCCATTTCGTTGTTTTAAAATAATATTCTAGAAATGATTTAATAGATAATTTAGTTGAAAACACCGTATATAAAGGAGACATAACTCCTATTCTGTTTAATTTATTTCTATTAATAGGTCCTACTGGCGCTAACCTTGATATTCTAGGGTTATATACAAAATCGTCTGGATCTACAATATAGTAATTACTCAAATTTCTTACATTTGAAATTTCTTTATCAAAATAATCCTTTTGAGATACTATTCCATATTCGGCTGAATTAGTAAATGTTTCATTATATAATTTATTCTTATTTTTCTTATTTTTTTTTGTTGAGATATCTTTTAGATTAAATTCTCTCCATTCTTCATTAAATTCTGGAAATCTTAATTCTGGAGTGTTTGTGTGTTCAGTCATATTTTAACACTCCTAGTTCTTTAAGATAGTCATTGATTTCTGATTCTACGTTCGCAATTTCTTTATCAATATCTTTTAGTTCTTGTTGTACTTGGTCTATGTCAATGGGTTCTTCTTCTTCGAATGTATCGACATATCTTGGGATATTTAGGTTGTAGTCATTGTCTTTGATTTCATCTAAAGAGGCTACATAGCTAAATTTATCAATGGTTTCTCTATTACGATACGTTTCTACGATTTTATCAACATCTTCATCCGTGAGAAGATTTTGGTTTTTACCTTTTTCAAATGATTGAGAAGCGTCAATGAATAATACATTATCACTATCTTCACGGCATTTTTTAAAAACAAGAATACTTGTTGGAATACTTGTGCCAAAGAATAGGTTTGCTGGTAAACCAATCACTGCATCTAAATAGTTCATTTCTTCAATTAAATATTTACGAATTGTTCCTTCAGCTGCACCACGGAATAACACACCATGTGGTAAAACTACAGCCATCGTGCCATTATCATCTAAATAATGAATCATATGTTGAATGAAAGCAAAATCTGCTTTTGATTTAGGCGCCAATTTACCATAGCCACTAAAACGTTCATCATCTAAGAATGACGGATCGGCACTCCATTTCGCACTGTAAGGTGGATTGGCTACTACCGCATCAAATTTTTCTCCTCTAAAAGCAGGATTTTCTAAGGTATCATCATTATCAATTTTAAAACGTGTATAGTTCACATCATGAAGCAACATATTCATTCGTGCTAAGTTGAATGTAGTATTGTTATATTCTTGACCGTAATAGAAGCGGACATCGGCTTCACGTCCAACACGTAACAATAATGAACCTGAACCACATGTTGGGTCATAAACATTTTTTAAATTAGGTTTATTCGTTGTGACAATCTTAGCTAAAATTTTAGACACTTGTTGCGGCGTATAGAATTCTCCCGCTTTTTTACCTGCATTAGCCGCAAATTGACCGATGAGATACTCATAAGCATCCCCCAACATATCAATTTCAATATCACTATGCACAAAAGGAAGTGTAGCTAAATTAACCATGACCTTCGAAATAAGTTTCGTACGTGCTGCATTAGTATTACCTAAACGTGTCGAGTTTAAATCCATATCAGCGAATAAATGGTCAAAGTCTTCTTCACTATCTTCACCACGTGTTGATTCTTCGATTTTATTAATCGCTTTATGTAAATCTTCAATTTCAAATGTTTGATTTTCAATTTTCTGAATTAAGTGACTAAATAAATCTTGAGGCTCAATCACAAAACCAATTAAATTGATTAACTCTTGTTGCAATGCTTCACGATATGCTTCATTTTCCCATGCTTCTGCATATGAAATATTGTCCTCTTTTAATAACTCAGCCACTTCTTCTTCTGTTTTTTCTGATAAAAAGCGATAGAAAATAAGTCCTAGTATATAATTTCTAAATTCACTTGCATCCATGTTTCCACGTAAATCATTCGCAATACTCCATAATTTCTTTTGTAATTCGGCTTGTTGTTGTCTTTGTTTTTCCGTTGTTGACATTTAAATCTTCTCCTTAAATAAATATTCTGATAAAAATTGGTCCATCAAGTAAGTTCGTTTCGCTTGTAAATACTTTAAGTGTCTACGTCGTTCATCAAGTTTTCCTATACGTTGTTGTTGTTCTAATGGAGGTAGCGTCATCTTAAGTTGTTTAAGTTGATTCAACGTTAATTTTTTAACTAATGAACCCCCTTGTTTAAATTGATTTAACTGACTCTTCGCTTGAGCTGAGGCATTCATCCAATAGACAAAATAATTGGCATCGATGTGTGTTGTATCAATCTCAATATGCGTATAATTATAAGGAAGAATACTTTCATGATGTTGTTGACTCACAATCACACACTCACTCGTCATCATATTAATCACGATGTCACCCGTATGAACCATCTTGGCTTGATGTGTTGTGCTTAATGTTACTTGCTTAGGTTGATGTGTTGCCGGTTGAAATACTCCATCATCGAACTCCATCATACGTTGATCATAGATAGGTAAAGTTATTCCCTGAGAAGCTTCTACAGTCTCAAGTCGATTGATTAAAGAACCATTATGAAATGTAAATAATTGAGATATTTGACTCACCTTCTTTTTGTATTTTTTTATTACTACAAATTAAGTATATAATAAAAAACCCTTGTAGTAAATAAAAAATACAAGGATTTTTATAATATTTATTCGACAACACCGTACTTTTCTACTGTATCTTCGATAAACTGTATAATTTGGTCGGTTTTTCTTTTACGTTTCATAAAAGGTTCTGAAATATTTTGACCGATAGATTTACGATCAATATTACCACTATATTCATACTCATTAACAGCTTCGTTAAGTAACATAGCAGAAAAGGCTTTTTGTTCTGCAAATGCATCAATTTCTTTTGTTTTTTCTTTGTCTTCAAATTCATAATAAGCTTCATTAATATCGGAATCTTCTTTTAGTGACGGCACAACTTTATCTAAGAAGCTACGAATCAAACCAGCTTTCAAACGTAATTGTTGATCATCAGCTTTATCTAATAACTTATGAATTTGATGACGTTTTTCATCGCGTGCTTTTGCATCAGATAGATTAATTTGACCAATGAGATCCATAATATACTTCACATTAATTAAATCATTACGCATTAATTCAACTTGGAAATCAATATCATCTAAAACGGAAACACCCTCTTCACCATCCACTTTTTTACCACGCATGACTTCTTCATAAATATTTAAATATTTACCTTTATAATCTTCATAGGTTTGTTCTGCAATGCCAAGTTCGTCTTCTGTAAATTGAAATTCATCAAAGGTTTTTAGTTTAATTAGTGTATTTGATAAATCACGGAATGAAATGACAAACTCTTTTTTTAAATCTTCAGCCTCTAGTTTATCGACATCTAAAGGCGTTGGTGCTAATTGAAAAACGTCTTGTAAGATATCTTTGAAATTTTCTAAATATTCTTCGTAAGATAAACTTAACACTGTATCTGTGTTGTCAGTTTGTGAGAAAATTTCAATGGCTTCATCCGTTTGTTTTTTTAAATCACGATAACATACAATATTACCGTATGGCTTACGTTCTTTTTCAACACGATTTGTTCTTGAATAGGCTTGAATTAAATCATGATGCTTCAAGTTTTTATCAACATAAAGGGTATTCAGTTTCTTACTGTCAAAACCAGTCAAAAACATATTAACGACGATAAGAATATCAATTTTGTCATCACGAACAACTTCTTTCATACGCTTAGATACGTCAGAAAAGTAGCCTTCGAAATTATCCGTATTATAGTTCGTTTTAAATGTTTGATTATAATCATTCATAATGCGGTCGAGAACTTCTCTTGAATGAACATGATTATCATCCTCTTGTGCACCTTCATTGGCTTGATACGTAAAAATAGTTGCAACATTTAAATCATGAACACCTTCGTTTTTTAGCCTTTGGAAGGTATCATAATATTTAATCGCCATTGGAATACTTTGAACCGCAAACATAGATGTATAATTTCCGTTATCTGTTTTCTTGTGATAATTTGAAATCAAATGTCGACAAACAGCTTCAATACGTTCATCTGCCATCCAAATTTCCGACGTATTAATTTTAGAAATATATTCTTCATCTAAATCTTCATGTGAATTAAATGTTTGATTGTATTCAACGGAAAATCCAAGTACATTATGATCTCTAATAGCATCTTTAATGAGATAATGATGTAGACACTTATCAAAAATGTCAGCTGTAGCACGACCATCTTGACTCTTATTTTCTTCAAAACGTGGTGTACCCGTAAATCCAAAATACTGTGCATTTTCAAAATGTTGCTTAATTAAACGATGCATGTCTCCAAATTGTGTACGATGACACTCATCAATAATAAAAATGACTTTATCTTGTTTATACGATTCCATTACTGAGTGATTGGATTTTACTGCATTTGCCATTTTTTGAATCGTTGTAACAATTAAAGGTAAAGTTGGATCGGCAAGTTGTTTCAATAATTTACGTGTATTATCCGTAAAATCAACTGAGTCCTCTTGGAATTTATTAAATTCAGCTAAGGTTTGATTATCTAAGTCCTTACGATCAACTAAGAAAATCACTTTTTTAATATTTTCTTCTTGTGATAATAATTGACTCGCTTTAAATGAAGTGAGCGTTTTACCACTACCTGTTGTATGCCAAATGTAACCATTGTTATTTGTTTCTAACGCACGATTTAAAATAGCTTCAACCGCATATACTTGATAAGGACGTAATGCCATTAGAAATTTGTCTGTTTCATTGACGACCATATAACGACTAATCATCTTAGCAATGTGGCATGGTTCTAAGAAATCTTCAATAAAGTCCTTAAGATAGTTAATACGTTCATTTTGTTCATTACTCCAATAAAACATTTGTCCTTTGAAAATTTCACGATCACTGTTGGCATAGTAGCGCGTTTCCATTTTATTACTAACAACAAACAATTGTATGTATCGGAATAAACCAGTATAGTTTTGACGACGATATCGTTCTATTTGATTAAATGCTTCGGTAATTGCTACACCACTTCGTTTTAACTCAATTTGTACTAATGGCAAGCCATTAATCAAAATTGTCACATCATAACGACTTTTGTACTTATCTTTCACGCTGATTTGATTGGTTACTTGGAATTTATTCTGACACCATTGTTTTAAGTTCATGAAATCTATATAAAGGTCCGTATCGTCATCTCTCTTTAACACATAACGATCACGTAATTGCATTGCACTATCGAACACAGATTTACCGTTAATCCCCGTCATTAAACGTTCAAACTCACGGTCTGTTAGGGGTTTTCCATTTAATTTGTCCTTATGACGTTCATTAATTATAGTACGAAAATTATCATGTAATTGTTCAACGTTATGTATGTTTACTCGTTCATATCCTAAATTTTCAAGTTGTTGAAGTACTTCATTTTCTAATGCATATTCACTTTGATAAACCATCCATTCATCCACCCTAAAACTTAATCTTTCTTTAAATATATCAAAGTTTGATATTAATTAATATTGCATACTTTATTTTTAGTCAATAAATTAATTAAAAAAACGCATCACTTATGATACGCTTCACGGTATGTATAGCTTTATTCTTTACTTGTAATTTCTTGTAAAGTTAACCCTTCTTTTGTCTTCCAACATATCATTCCATTAACACTAGTACCACTTACAAATTTAGCAGCTCCAGAAGGACTATTAAATAAAATATCATGTGTTAATTTGTTATTTTTAATATCATTTTTGTATTTTTCACGTTGTGCAGTTACTGATTTTTTTAAATCTTTTGTTTTAGTTTTTATAATTTCAGAAATTTGACTTCCTTTTAATAAAACAAATCCCTCTGTCGTTCTTTTACCTCGGGCTTCTATATTTTTAACTTTATAAAATAATATTGGTTCAGATTTATCAGTATCATCTTCATTTATAACATCTTCGAAAACTTTATAACCCAGTGTACCTATAACTAACTTTAAGTTTTCTATAAACTCTTCTAATTCTGATTTTTTCTCTTCAGTAATATTTCCTTTGTTAGGATTAACGTTATTCTTAACTTCATAACGATTAGCGTGTTTAGCCATCATAACAAGTTTATTTTCAAGATAACTAATTTCAGTTGGCCCAAAAGAATTATTAGATGTTGTAACCACAACTGCTTCATTCCAATAATCTTTAGAAACATCATTTTTATGTTCATTAATACGAAATAGTAATCCTTCTCCGTTAGCTCTTAACCCAGCTTGTCCAATATATACATTATCCTTATCAACTTCACTATCATCAGCAGATCCAAATAAAAAGTAAACACCTGTTTGTTTTAATTCTTCTCGATTTTTGCTATCTTCAACTTGAATTCTAGGAATTTTAAAAACTAAACCTGTCCAATTAGCTATAGTACACTTTATCCTACCTTTTACATCTCCATCAATTAAAAATAGATTGATACTTTTACTTCTTTTATTCATTTTATAGCTCCCATTATATAAATGATAATTTAAACAGTTTTGAAAAAATTAATATATTATAAATTAAAAATTCATTCAAATTTGATCATAATTTTCAGTTGTGCTATAGTATAAGGCTTTCTTTTACTTCTATGTATCATTTTATGACAATTTGAACATAATGGAATTAAATCAGTCTGAGGGTTAACTAAAATTTCTTTTCTAATATCGTACATTGGTTTAATATGATGAATTTCAATAAAATTTTTACCAATGTTTCCGTACTTTTTTCAAAATTAAAACCACAAACTTTACATGTAACTCCATGAATTTCAATTGCCTTTTCTCTAAGTTTTGAATTCCTTTCAAACTTACTTCCATATTTTTTTAAAATTTTGCCTTCTTTATATTCTACATTTTCAATTTGAGATTCATTAAGATTTGAAGTTTTTTCTAGGACTTCTAAAACGAAATCCAATAACTCATTACTTAATAAACGTGGTCCTTGAACATTCCCTTTCATCCCATGATTATGTAATTCATTTAAAGTTATTAAATTTTCCTCGATTTCTTTAATAAACTCAATTCTCATATAATTACCATAATTTGTATAGTTATCTCCATTTATGACAAATTTTTTATCATCAATAATTTCTTTTGTCATATTAACTTTTTTTATTTTACATATATATTTAACGCATGAAAAAGGTTTAGATAGATAAATCATTACGATATCATTAATTTTTGCTGATTTTAAATTTTTACTTTGCTTCCAATCTATTAATTTCAACTCATTAAACGCTCCTATCGCGTCGCATGTTTTCACATTACATGGTATAATCCAATATTTCAATTTCTTTCCTCCTTATATATTATATATTTTATCATAATTAATAATATATATATATTTTATGTATTTAAAAATACTACTCTACAATATTTTTTGAAGCGAGTTAAAAACCGCATCACTTATGATATGCTTCTGCTTATCAGGTAGTGATGCGATTTTATAAATATTAAATTGATATTTCACTCACTTCAATTAATATAAAAGGTGGTATAAAAAAGCATTATACCTAATATCATAGGTTTAACGCTATTACCATGAGTATAACTTACAGCTGTCGACACATTCTTTTACATTTTCGGAATCATCGAGAACTTTAGAATGATAATTAGCAGTTGTTTCCACCATCGCATCACCAGTTTTAGTTAACTCATTCATATAATTCTCAATATCTGAAGGGTGAATATACTTATAGCCACCACTTGATACTTGGTCTAGGGTTGGTTTCAACTTGTTTATTCATAATTCCAGATAACCCCAAAAGAACATCTGTGCCTAGGTCAGCAGGTTCTTTGGGGTTTGTGCTCGCATAAGCAAAATAAACAGTATCATTATCCACTTTGCCATCTTTACCAATCGGTGAAACGGCCATAGCTTGAAAACCATTCCCTTTATCTACACGTGAGGATTTAACTTTAAACTCTTGTTCTCCTCCATTTGAATTATCAATTTTTAATTTCTTTCCATTTATTTTTATTATCATACGAATCACCAGAAAGTTGATAATATGTGTTATCTTTTTTATATAAAGCAGTCATAAAATTCATCCCAAAGGATTGGTTTTTTTGAATAAAAAAATTATTTTCACGATTATTATAATTATTTGTATAGTATTAATAGTAGGAGGCGCCTATTTTAAAATGAAATATGATGAAAAGAAAGAGTCAGAAGCAAAATATTATGATGAACAAGAAAAAAAAATAACCTTATTTTTAAAATATAATATGAAAGATTTTAGAGGTATTAAATTCACTGAACATAAAAGAAATCAAATGGGAAATTTTGTTTTTAAAGGCTATGTAAATGATGATAAGAACAAAAACTTTACAGCTACAGCATATCATGACGATGATTATCAATTTGAAGGAACAATTGGTTGGAGTGAAGGACTAAGTGAACTTGAGAAGGTAGACTTGAAATCTGTATCTGAAATAAAAAAAGAAGAAAAAAATAAAAAAGATGAAAATTAAATATACATTAATAGCATTATTAGTAATTACGATTATAGTTTTCGGTATATACTTTAAAATTCAGTATGAAAATAAAAAAGAAGCAGAGGAAAAGTATTATAACGAACAAAAAGAAAGAATCACCCTTTATATGAAACATAATGTGAAAGATTATAAAACCATTGAATTTACAGAAATTAAAAAAAATCCAATGGATGGTTATGATATAAGCGGTTATATTAACAATGATAAGAAATTGTCATTTAGTGCTGGTATAAGATCTACCGAAAATTTTCAATTTAATGCAAACATAGCTTATTCAGATGAATTAGATGCTAAATTTGTAAAAAATACAAAAACGGTGTCACAAATAAAGAAAGAGCAAGAACATAAACAAGATGAAAATTAAGTGTTTGATTTACTAATTTAAGAAAAGTTTAGCTCACCTAAATGAATAGGTGGGTTGTTTTACGCGTCAATTTAGTTCAGTTTATTCCTATTTTGTTTTTTCGTAAAATCACAAAAATGTGATAACTACACCTATTTCTGACATATTCCTAAATGAGAAAATGATCTCATTTTCCATAATTGATAATAAATTAACCATGAAATAGCTGTTTACTGAGAAGTCTTCGGGCTGTTCAAACGTTTCATCAGTTACTGTAAGACTTTCTATTCTATCCACTCTAAACGTTCGAACATCGTCCCTAAGATGGCAATATGCGACTAAATACCATTTGTTTTTCCAATAAATAATTCTATATGGATTAAACTGCCTGTCTTGTGATACGTCATCGTCGCCTTTTCGATATAAAATAATTACAGAATTTCTATCAGTTACACAATATTCTAATATTTCCAAATGGCTCCTCAAAGTATATGTATTATTTCTCATAATTACTTCAAGACTACCGTACTTAAATTAAACAAATTAGTAAAGTCATTCTTTTTAATAATAAAGTATATTTTAAACAAAGTAGTAAATATATATTTAAAAATACTAGATATCTTAAAGGATAAAGTATATGGATTATAACTTTTGATCTTTGTAATTTCCCCCATATTATTGAATATTAATTTTTTCTTTTTAAAAGTAGGTAACTTATGTCCAATTGCATTTAATATTGAAGATACGAAACAAATGGTAATGAATATTATCAGTAAAAATATAGGATTATAAATAGTATTCGCCAAATGATTTAAAATTTTTTAGATACCACTAGAAATATAATTATTTATATTTATCTCACCAATAAGTTGAGGTTTAGTGAAAATTAATATTGTTATCAATCCAAATAGAATACTTGAGAGTGGAATATTTCTAAATAACTTTCTGTTATATGAATATATATTGTCTAAAAATTGATTCATATATATTTAATTAATCATCCTTTCATGCCGTAGCTCTAAATTTACCCGATTGCTTTTAATAAATAACCGTATCATTTATGATATGCTTCTCCCTACCAATGTTTTTACTAAAAAATTCCCTTCAAAGTTTTGATACTTTCTAATATCTACTTTGAAGGGAACCCATATTTTAAATATATAGATTTATGTAACTCTAGATTCATTCATTTTCTTTTTTAAAACTATCAAGTATTTCTTTTATATTTACATATTCATCAGTGTTAATTTCAAACTCTTTTCTCTCTATTTCATTAAATATTATTTTTAAATCTCCATTTGCACGACGTCTACCGCTAATTTGTCCGTTTTGATCAAAGCTACTCAATATTTGTTTAACTTGTTCTTTATTAAAATCTGATAAATAAGGTTCTATGAAAACATCGAATTTATTATTTGCAATATCAAAAGAGTGGCTGTTTCTAAATATATTTATTGATAAATCTAGAAATTCATTCAATGCGCCTTCATATTTACATATATTATATAAGATGGTTGCATATTCCATTTTCACTTCCTCATAATCACAATTACTTTCAAGTTCTTTTTCAATTACTTTCAAATGTTTAAACACATTATCGTTTAAGAAATAAGCTATAAATGTTAAATTCTCATCATTTTTTATATTATTTTTTAACATTTCCTTAGTAAAATCGTCAAAATTTTCAAAAATATTATTTTTTGCTATAAATTTAACAAGTAAGTTAAACTTATAGTTATGATCAAATGAAATATGTTCTTTACAATAATCTTCTTTTAACTCTCCAGATAATAAATTATTTTTTTGTTTAAATAAAATTTGTAATGTTCTATAGTTTATATCTCTATTAAGCTTACATTTTCTATTATCTAACTCAAACGTAAATTTCCAAAGTCCTCTAAAAACATTTTTAACTATATAATCATTAAAATATTGTAAATAATTTTTTTGAATATACTTTTCTAATTGACTATCATCTATTAAATAATCTTTTTTCTCATCTAAATCTTCAAAAAATTGATCTTCTACATCTTTTGTGAAAATAGATGGCTTTACAAAAAGTTGTTCTAGCATATTTCTTATTTGAGCTATTACGTCTTCTCGAGATGGAGATATCAACAAATCATTTCTATCTATCACAGGATGAGCAGATAAATTTCTTAGTATTTTTAAATGACTTATATTCTGATGAAGTAATACATCTATCAATTTTGTTTTTTCTTTTACTTTTTCTATTAATACTTTTTCCCATTCAGGACTATTAGGATTTCTACTTTGCATCTCTTGGATTTCATCTAAAATTTTTTTAGCTTTCTCATCATTAAATATTGAAACCATATCCTTAAGCTTATAAAGTATATCTGAAATAACGACAGAATATAACATTACTATTGCTGAACGGTAACTTCCATTTTGATATGAAATCAATACTTCTTTAAAATACTCTTGAGTTTCTTTTTTGTTTATATTTTCGTATAATGATTCAATTTGCTCCATTAGAAAACCCCACAATAATTATCTATTTATCAAATATTTTTTATTAAGTTACTTATTATACTAACAAATTCCAATAACAATATATAGGAATATTTTAAATTTTATTTATATCACCTAATCTTTATAGATTATTTGTTGCTATTAGATAATAACAGTTTTAAAATATTAACTTTCTAATTTAACTTTAATCACTGATAAAACATCCAATATATAGTAATTTAATACAGTCTTGATTGAATATCCATTATGCCATGCATCAACCTATTTCTATTTATATAAGAAGTATCTTTTATTTTATTATAATTACTATAATATTATTTAATTAATTTAATAGTAGTATGAGTAATAATACGTTCTAATTCTTTATCATTATCTCCTATGTCTTTATTTAAAACAGACTTAATACTTTTATAATTGGGCTCTCTTTCTTCTTGATATACATTATATATAGTTAAATAATCAATTACAGCTAAAGATAACATAGAAGCTTCTACGTAATGTTTTTTCAAAATTAGATAATATTAGATTTATATATGAATATTTAGGAAAGAAAAAATCATTATTCAATAAGTTATATTTAATACTTGAATAATGAAGTTTAAAATTCGTATAAATATCGACATCAGTTATTTGATCCTTTTCCACATATACTCCACAATAATCAGAAAAAAATTCTAATTTCATACTCATTTTATGTGTCTCAAAATAATATATAAAGTTTTTCAAACTTTCCTGTAACGATTCAACACTTTGTTTTAATTTATCCAAATCCATACTCGATGTTATTTTATTCATCAAATTAGTATATTGTTGAATATTTTCGTTTATTAAACTAGTCGTATTATTTATAGCTTCTCTTATATCCTTACTTATTTGTGGAAATTTTTAATAAAAAAATAGTGCATCTCCATAACATAGAGAATGCACAATTTTTTATAATGTATTTACTAGTCTTTCAAGTTCATCAGTATTAACCAAAAATATATTCTTTAAAAATTTAGATATATCTATTTTCGAGAAATAGTTTCTTTTACTTCATTTGGTAAAATTCCCATAAAGTAATTTTCAATATTATCCCAAAACCACTCAGTATAATTTAGTGTTCTTTCTGTTACGGTTGCTCCAATCTGCTTTTTTGTAAATAAATACTTGAGCATCTCCACACTCGTATAATGTTTTGATTGAACATCTTGTAATATAGTATTTTGATAAAAATCACCTTATTTAATTGCTTTTTCAAGAGGTGCTACCGAGTTCATTCTTAAATAAATTTGTGGTGTATTACCTCCTACAACTTGATAATTAAGTAATTTCCTAGCTTCACCAATACCTAAAGCAGCAATCTGCGCATCTATATTATTAGTTTTTGATCTAAGATGAAATGACGTTATAGTATCTTTATCTTTTACAAAATTATATTTAGGTGTCAATGCGCTTGTAATAGAATTCATTATAAAACTAGTGAAAATATCTCCATCCTGATTGAAAAAATATTTTTGATTATTTTCATTATTAATTCTTTCTGTTATAAACTTAATTTCTTTAATCTTCCCAAACTCAAAAGCAGCATTAATAATAGTTTGAGCAAATGCTCTCCCTTCAAATTTATCAGATATTTTTAATGACTTCATAAAATGATTACCTAGCTCTACAACTGTGAAGTGTTTATCAGTTATTTTTTGTTGATTCACAAATTTTTCGAAAGAATCTAAAATAATTTTATATTTTGATTTTATGTCTTCTATTGAATTATCGCTATTCATACTTACTTCAACACCTGAAGTATATATTAATTTTTCAAACAACTTACTATGCTTTAATTTATCTCTTTCTTTATCATTAAATAATGCATAATTGAAACTTGGATACGACATTTTTTTGTAATATTTTTCCCATATGCCGCTTAAATTCACTTGATAAATAGAACTATATGAAGGACTTTCAATATCATATTTTTTACTAAAGTATTTACCAAGATCAGATTTAATAAATGTAGACTCCATATCCGGAGTTACCATAATCATATCATTACCAAACAAACTTCTTGGTCTCGCAACAAACGGTGAATATCCAAGTTTATTAGGTGATGAAAAATCTTTTTCTATCATCAATAAAACAGTCTTAACTTTATTATCCAATGAATCTTCATCACGTTTATTTTGCACGAAAATATATTTAAAATCTTCGGGACTAATAATAACATTACGATTATTACCTTTTTCCTTATAGACTGACAATACTTTTTTCATTACTTCTAATATTTGAGATTTTCTTATAGATGACATTCCTTGTAATTTTTTCACTTCATTCATATCTTTCGATAGAAAATCTATTACTCCAAACCCCTTTTCAACTTTGTTTTTATCTCTTGCTGCACGTCCAATTTCTTGAATATAATCAACTACATTTCCTGTTGGCGCATAATGATAAACATTATTAATATCTGGAATATCTATCCCCATTCCGAACGCTTTAGTTGCTAGTACAAATTGTATATCTCCAGATTTATATTCCCTAAGAACCTCGTCTTTTTCTTCTTTTTGAAGTGTTCCATAATATTTACCTGTTTTCTTAGCAATCTCAGGTTCATTTAAATTAACAAAGTTATAAAAATCTAAAAGTAGCTTTACTGTTGGGAAATACAGCAAAGATTTTTGATTTAATTTTTTAGCCTGTTGTAAGTGTTTTAAAGCCAAGGCATTTTTTGTTTTTCTATAATCCCTTCCTTCAGCTTCCAAATCTTTCTGACTACTACGTACTTTCATTATTAGATCTTCTCTTCTCACATTACCAAAATATGATATAGGACTAATCATATTTAAACTGTTTCTAGTATCTAAATACATATCTTCACGTCCGCCATATATTGCAGTTGCTGTAAATGTTACAATTGGAAACTTATATTCTTTTCTTAACTTCGCTAAGTATATACCAAGATACCAATAGTCTGCTCTAAATGATTTACCCCAAGTGGTAACAATATGAGCTTCATCTATTATGACGATCCCAATATTTCTATCTCCAATAAGCATTTTAATATCACTACGTGCTTGTAGAGTTTCAGGAGATAAATAAAGAACATCAATTTTTTGGTTTTGAATGCCTTCTATTATATTCTCTTTTTCATATGGTGGTGTATTTCCATTTATAGTAGCAGATGAATTTACCCCTTTTCTGCGCATATTTTCAACTTGATCATTCATAAGTCCAATTAAAGGTGATATTACAAGTGTTAGTGGTTTGTTATCTTTATATTTATCGGCTAAATATAATGCGGGTACTTGGAACATTACTGATTTTCCTGCGCCTGTTGAAGCAGTAATATATATATCCCTAAATGCTTCTCCAAACATTGCATTTTCAGCCTGATTAACAATATCATCAACAATTTGTACTTGCGATATTGCAACTGTTTTTTTTGATTGATTTTCTATATTTTCATAAAATGCTATATCCCGAAATCCGTTATAACCATAAACATCTTTTAACACACTTTCGTAATTTTCCTTATTATCAATAACCTGTTTTTTTATAGACAATGTTGTAAAATAAAAATTTGCATTAGTCACATTACTAAGAATATTAATTCTTTCTAGATAATTATTCGGTAACTTATCGAGTGATCCAGATAAAATGAATACAATATTTTCGTTCTTTTCACTATTAATTATTTCATCTTGTAAATCTAAAAAAGGAATTTCATCATCTGACAACTCAATGCGTTTTGTATTTTCTGAAGGATAATTATCAGTTATTTGTATATTATATTCATGATTTTCATAAAGATTATAGACTTTTACATTTTCGTTAGTTTCTGGATATGTAACAAAATAGTTTCCCGACTGTTTTGAATAGTCTATCTGACCATAAAAATTTGAAACTACTTCAAGTATTTTCATTTGTTCCGGTTCCAATGTGTTATCTTCTTCAAAATAGAGATCATGATATATAGTTTCAACATTTGATAATGTATTTTTATATGGATACTGTTTTGCATAAAGATTATTTTTCAAAATAATTATAGGCATTTTATTTATAGAAAAATAATCCTTAAATATTTGATATTCTTCAATGGTCATCCATTTATAATCTTCATTAAACGTTCGGTTTAAAATAATTTCATCTACTACTTGATCTTTCAAAATATTTAATTCTACTTTATCATAATAGTCGATATTAAATGAAAAATATTTATTCTCTTCTGGCATTAAATTCTTATCTATACCTTCAAGAACTATGATACTGCTACCATTTTCACTAATAATCTCTTCTATCTTATTCTTAACCATAATAATAGTCGCCTAACCTTTCTTTAATTTTAATAAACTTCAATTTTTTTAAAGCTTTCGACTCAATCTGTCTAATACGTTCTCTTGTAACGCCAATTTCTTGTCCGATTTCTTCTAAAGTATAAATTCGTCCGTTTTCAAATCCAAAACGCATCAATAATACCTTAGCTTCACGCTCTGTCAACCTATTACTGAAAAGATTATCAATTTCTTTTTTTAAAAATAATTCTGCAACTTGATTTTCAATACTTATACTTTTTTCATCAGGAATAAAATCAATTAATAAACTATCTTCATCTTCTCCAATAGTTGTTTCTAGACTAGTTAAATTTGATATAGTTTTTATCTTTTTCATCGTTTCAATTTCATCTATTTCACATTCCATTTTTACTGCAAGTTCTCTATTAGTTGCTGTTCTACTATGTATATTAAAAAATTCATTTTCAATCTTTATAAGCTTAGTTATCTTTTCACGCATATGTACAGGTATTCGTATAGTAGTACTAAAGTCAGCAATTGATCTCGATATACTTTGTCTTATCCAATGTGTAGCATATGTTGAAAATTGAAATCCTTTTTCTACATCAAATCTTTCGACAGCTTTTAATAATCCTTGCATCCCAGCTTGAAACATATCATCTTCGTTAAATGATGAAGTAGACAAACCTTTGTATCTCAGCACATTTTTATAAACTAGCTTTTTATTTGCAAAGGTTAGTTTATCTAATAATTCTGACTTTTTTGCATGATCTTCTTTATGATTTTCATAGTCACTTAAATATTCAATATTATGTCTTTGATTCACTATATCTTCTAAATTTTTAAGATTTTCTTTAAATTCATCATTATCTAAGAGATCATCTAATTCATCAGATTCTTCAATTTCTAATAGTTCTAAATCCTTATTTATAGCTTTTTGATTTATATTATTAATAATTCTATAATCCATATCTTTAAGTAATTTACGAATAGTAACTTGTACTTCAGAATTAACAACTTCTTCTTCAAACCACTTTAATAAGTCACTTTCTAACATTTCTTTATTTTCGTCAAACATAGAAAATAATTTCTTCAATTTATTTTTATATGAATCCTGGGACTCAATGATTATAATATCTAAAGATTTCAGTTCATCATAGACAATACTTTTTTCATCATTTTTTATAGCAAATTGATTAAATAAATTCTCTAATTTCTCCCGTTTGATTTCACTACCAAAGATTATATTATCATTGATGTAGTCAATGAATAATGACAAATTATCACTCATAACATTCCAACCCTTATATTTTGATCGATTAATTATCTTCATCATTGTAAAACAAATTACACCCTTTAAATTTGACTAAACTTAAATATTCACATAATATATTGATAACTTTATTATACTGCTCTTTATATGTAAAATCATTAATAGTTAAAAAGCTTAAAATATTTAACATTTTTGATTATTCCACGCTATTTTATCAGCTCTTTATCGCAATAAAAATAAACAAAACATTTAAATAATATAGTAATTATATTTTATAAAAATAAATATTTCGTTTTATGATAGACTTATTTTAATTAATGTTATATTTTATAAGACATTTACGAGTCTAACAAGTTCATCTTTATTAATGTTGATACCATTAGATTAATATTTGCTAAATTAGTCGCTGACCACTTGTTAAGACATATATTTCAATAATCGGACATGTGTCATTAATGATAGGCATGATTTCTTCATCAAACCTCTTCGGTCCATGATTTACACTGTAAATCATGACATGAAGTTTAATATCATTAACTATATTCATAGGAATTTTTCTTCTTTTTTTCTAGACAATACACACTGTTTTCCTACGACATTTGAAATTCCATTATTTTATCTTTTGACAATAACTTATAAAATTTCTCTTGTAAGTTTCGAAAGTTCATATACGCAACTGTACTCTTTATTATAATTAAATCCATCAATTTTGGATAAATTAATTCGACAGCTTTTTTGAGTTCTTTCTTATTTCCCATTAGAAGAGATACTTCAACTAATCTAGATATCACTGAGTCATAGTTACTAGCTTCACTATAATGCTCACAAATATAAACTAGGCTAGTTAGTAAAGACTGTGAAATCTCATATTTATTTTTAGCTATTTTCTTATCACCATACTCAAATAAGAAATCAGAGTATCTTACTTTTAAAAATATATTATTTGTCTCATATAACCTTTTCTCATAATATTTAAGCTGTTCATCCCTAAATTTTTTTATATCTGGCCACTCAGTAACATTAACATCAATAAATGTTGCCATAAATCTTGGTTTATTTTTATTTTTTGATAAAATGGGAGTTTTCTCACATAAAGAGAAAATATCAATCTCATATTGTGCCAATTCCACTTCATTTTTTAGGTTTTCATTTTTAGCCCAATCTCGATTTTTTTTAAGCCTTCTATAAATTCTGAATAATATTTAGTAGTCTCAATTAATTCCAGTTCATTTACTTTTTCTTTAAATTTGTCCATATCTTACCTCATTGAATTTAAAATATATTAATCTTCACTCTCTATTTCATTATGTTGCGTAAGTTCTAAATAAGCTAATTGAATAAAACTTCTATATCTATAAACAAGATCATCGTCAAAAAGATAACCGCCATTCCTATCAATATCTCTAACTGTATGGTATATACTTTTAATAATTTTAGTTGGTTGATAGTTCTCATTTTGAAAGTCTTTTGTAAGAAATTCAAAAGCATTATATAAATGTTCAATAGTTTTAATATGACCATTTTTCGCTACTTCTTTAAAAACCTTTTCGGGTAAATTAATCAAAGAAAAGTACTCATTAAATTTATTATTTTCTTCTGCTGTATTCGGTCCTTCTCCTAAGTGAATATTATCTCTTGGATCTTTTCCACCTAAGTGACGAATTTGAAAACTTTCAGATGCTTCCATTGCATCTTTTAAACGACCAATTTTTGCTAATGAAACACTTACTTTACCTGCATTATTTTCAAAATTAATTTGACGAATCCTATTTAATAAATCTGAAATTTCTTTTCTAAATACTAAAATTACAATCAATAAAAGTAATGGAAAACTAAAGTGTTTATATAAATACGCTGAATATTTTAAAACTTGCTCTAAAATAATACTAAAATTTGATATTTCCAAGAACACACCTCATTTGTGTAAAATAATATAATGATAGAGAAGAACTAATAGATTTTTCATCAATCAAAAATTAATGATGCCAAAATAATTTCTATATTGTCTTTACTTAAATGGTAAATATACACCCACCTACTTATGATAACTTTCACAAAAACATAACAGCAATTCTCATAAACCTCATACGTTCCGATACGTTCAAAATCCCTTTATGAAGCGGCTGAAAAAACCGCATCACTTATGATACGCTTCTGCTTATCAGTTAATGATGCGGTTTTTGAAAAATAACTACAGAAATTTATAGAAGAACAACAAAACTCAAACGCTATATCATATAATAAGTTCTTAGAAGCTTACAAAGTAGACACGTCTTCTGATTAAACTAATACAGTTGATGAATTAACAGAAAATCCAGTATGTACTGAGTACATAAGAGATCGAACAGAAGCTAGAGAAAAAGGTCAAGGTAGAACTTATTAAGCATATTAAATTAATTAACTTGATACTTTTCAATAAAAAACAGAGCACCTCCATAACGTGGAGGATGCTCTATTTTTTTATAACGCATTTACTAATATTTCAAATTCATCTTTATTAATATTAATACCTTCAAGATTAACATTTACTAAATTAGGGTGTTGACCGCTTGTTAGGACATATACTTCAATATGTGGACATGTTTCATTAACGATAGGCATGATTTCTTCATCAAACCGCTTCGGTCCATTGTTTTCACTGTAAATCACAACATGAAATTTAATATCATCAGCTATATTCATAGGAATTTTGTCTTCTCTCTTTCTAGACAATACACACTGTTTTCCTACGATATTTGAAATCCATTCTTCTTTCTTTCGGCAATAATCTATAAAATCTTTTCTTTGATATCCTAAGTCCATTTTAACTTCTAGTATATTTTTAATTTCATTATCTTCACAAATTAATAAATCCGGATATCTTGTACTTAAAGATTTATCAATCATAGATAAAGGCTGATCAATAAATATTTGGACACCTTCCAATCTACTAATCAAATAAGCACCCAGCAAGTCTTCTCCAATACCTGAAATACTATGATTACGTCCTCGATATAAATTTTCATGAGGATAAGTAGGCTTTCCTGCTTCTTTATATGCCTTTACAAGATGTTCGATAACTTCCACTTCAGTGAATTTCATACTCAATCACCCTATCTATAGATACTCTATATTTCAACAAACAAAGTATATCACACATTTGAAAGCATAAATACAAAAAACCTCCTAATAAATTAAGAGGGTTGAATGATAGTTTATAAAATATTAAATTATTTGCTATTATAATTAACTATTTTGGTTAATTCTTTAATCGTTAAAGGTTTTTTAGTATTTCTATGAATCATTTTATGGCAATTAGAACATAGTGGGACTAAATCTTTTTGTGGATTTACTTTTATTTCTCTTTTTATTGAAAACATTGGTTTTAAATGATGAATTTCAATAAAACCCTCACCTAAATCGCCATACTTAGCTTTAAAATCAAATCCACATACTTTACATGTAGTTCCATGAATTTTAATAGCTTCATTTCTTAATGCCTGATTTCTTTCATATTTAATACCGTACTGTACATATGGTTTACCTTCGACATATTCAGTGTTTTCTAACTCATTATCTAAATTTAAAATATTCGTTTTCAAGACTTTTGTATATAACTTTTTAAAGGTTCCTTTAAAGTCATAGGACCTTGAACATTACCTTTTAACCCATTATCTTGTAAAAATTCTAAATCTAATTGGTCATCATCAAGTTTGTTTAATAACTTTAATTCCATGTAATTACCATAGTTAATATAATTATCACCCTTGATAACAAATTGACTATCATCAATTTATGATAAACATTTATCTCAAGCATCTTATTTAATCGGTTGTCAAAAAACTGGAGAAGCCATGATCATTGATCCTATTTGTGACTTATCTTCATATATTCGAGTTGCCGATGAAGAGAGTTTAACCATTACTCATGCAGCTGAAACACATATACATGCAAATTTTGTTTCAGGAATTAGAGATGTTGCTATAAAGTTAAATGCTAGTATTTATGTATCGGGCGAAAGTGATGACATGTTAGGTTATAAAAATATGCCTAACCACACTCATTTTGTTCAACATAATGATGATATTTATGTAGGAAATATAAAATTAAAAGTGCTTCATACACCTGGTCACACGCCAGAAAGTATAAGTTTTTTACTTACTGACGAAGGTGCTGGAGCACAAGTTCCAATGGGACTATTCAGTGGTGATTTTATTTTTGTAGGAGATATCGGTAGACCTGATTTACTAGAAAAAGCTGTTAAAGTAGGAGGATCATCTGAAATAGGCGCTAAACAAATGTTTAAATCTATTGAAAGTATTAAAGACTTGCCAGACTACATTCAAATTTGGCCTGGCCATGGCGCTGGTAGTCCTTGTGGTAAATCTTTAGGTGCTATTCCAACATCTACGCTTGGCTATGAAAAACAAACGAACTGGGCTTTTTCTGAAAATAATGAAGCTACCTTTATCGATAAACTAATTTCTGACCAACCTGCACCACCACATCATTTTGCACAAATGAAAAAAATTAATCAATTCGGTATGAATTTATATCAACCTTATACGGTTTATCCAGCTACAAGTACAAACAGATTAACTTTTGATCTCCGCAGTAAGGAGGCTTATCATGGTGGACATATTGAAGGTACAATCAATATTCCATATGATAAAAATTTCATCAATCAAATTGGCTGGTATCTAAACTATAATCAAGAAATTAACTTGATTGGAGACTATCACCTTGTTTCAAAAGCAACACATAACATACTTTACAACTTATTGGATATGATAATGTGTCTGGATATCAGTTACCACAAGCTCAAATTCAAACACAATCTGTTCATAGTAAAGACATAACTGGTAATGAAGCACATGTCTTAGATGTACGTAATGATAATGAATGGAATAATGGCCACTTATCCCAAGCGGTTCATGTGCCACACGGCAAACTTTTAGAAACAGATTTACCTTTCAATAGAAACGATGTTATTTATGTAGACTGTCAGTCTGGCATTAGAAGTTCTATAGCTATTGGTATTTTAGAACACAAAGGTTATCACAACATTATTAATGTAAACGAAGGTTACAAAGATATATACCTTTCTTAATAATTATATTTATACTAATGAAGAAGGACTATAAGTAGTTAGATATAGCTTTTAGATATAGCTTATAGTTCCTTTTTATATTATTGGATAAATATCTATTTAAAAATCATTTATATACCCTCGCTTTATATCATTTAATAAATATTTTACATAGTACATACCTTTTTTGTTTATTGATGTGATCAAAAAACATAACAGCAATTCCTATAAACCTCATATGTTCTGATACGTTCAAAATCCCTTTATGAAGTGTCTAAAAAACCGCATCTCTGCGTATCGGTTAATGATACGGTTTTCTATGATATTTATTAATAAATATAAGATGCGAAGCATTTGTATAATCCAAACACTTCGCACCTATCTCTTGTTTTTTTATTTATTCCTAAAGAAAGACTCTAAACTTTTAATTACTTTTTTAGTTCGCAATATATCAGCTTCTTTTGATTCTATTAACACATATTTAGTAGCCGGACCTTCACCTTCTTTTTTTATCAAGTTATCATCTTTTAGTTTTTTTAAAATATTTCTAAACTGATATTCTGTCATATTTTCCATTTTTAAGGCTTCACCCTTACTTATTGATCCATAGTCAATAATATACTTTATTACTTTTTTGTCTAACTCAGGATATTTTTCAAACTCCTTCATTAAATCTTGTTTCCAAAGTACTACATTAGTGTCCATGTCCGTTAATTCTATTTCAGGCGTTTTAAGCTTATGTCTATTAACTACATCGAATATCCTTGGTCCTCCAGATCCAGCTTTTTCTGAATATCCTACTCTTCTGAAAAGCGTCGATAATATACTATTTCTGTCCTTTGAATGCCCTCCATGAATAAAATCTTCTTTATTTATTCTCATATTACCCGGATTATAAAACTCTATAAAATCTTCACAATTAACTATTTTAATACTTTGCTTAGTATCATAATACGCATGCATTAATGTATTAACCAGTGCTTCGCGAATTGCTACTTTTAAATCTCTTGCATAATTTTGTCTAGTCAAACCATCATTTAGGCTAAATGATTCCTCAATGTTATCAGTTAATTTTATCAATACTTTTTCAAAAAAACTATACACGTTTAAATCTTCATTACCTAAATCTCCACTTGATATTCTATCTTTCCAATCAGTATCTAGGTAATTTGTTTTCTTAAAATAATCTAATTGAAATCCTGGGAATCTATCACTAATCGCATTATACTTACCAAAGAATAATAAACATGCTGTAGTCATTTTATACTGTTTGTCTTTCGAACTTCTATCTTTTCTATATGCTCCTAAATCTATCATTAAATCCAGTTGGCTCATATTCGCATATCTCTCATCATTAGTATTTTTTAATAGAAGTTTCCTATAATTTTCGATAGATTCGTGATTTAAATCAGACATGTCATAGTTATCTAATAATTCTGTATCTATATCGTCTTGAGAATTTACAATCATGAATTTATACTCTTCTTCAGTCGCAATTCTATCAGCATCATCAACTCTTTTATATACTAAATCTTTTTTATTATCTACATATATCGGTTTCTTCGAATAAGGCGCTTCTGGTACATGAATTTCAATGCACGCTTTATTTTCAATATTAACAATTTTAACATCTTTATTTGATAAAATATTTTGACTAACTTTACTTCTTCCATATAGTGCATTCCAAAAATCTTCAATCATTTTCTCTGGATCTTCAACACCAACTGAAACAAAGACTTTTTTGTCCTCGATCTTTTTTTCTTCAATTCCTAAATATATAGTACCACCTTCAGTATTTGCAAAAGCACTATACGTAGACCAAATATCATTAGATAATCCTTTTCGTGATTTCTTATACTCTATATATTTACTTTCTCTATGCAACGCAATTCCTCCAAACCATAAATATTAAAATACTCCATTAATTTACTCAAACCGTCTACCATAGTATTTCACGCGATTTTCGCGCGATTACTACGATGATTTCAAACGATTCCTCTGATTATTTCACGCGATTTTCGCGCGATTACTACGATGATTTCAAACGATTCCTCTGATTATTTCACGCGATTTTCGCGCGATTACTACGATGATTTCAAACGATTCCTCTGATTATTTCACGTGATTTTCGCGCGATTACTACGATGATTTCAAACGATTCCTCTGATTATTTCACGTGATTTTCGCGCGATTACTACGATGATTTCAAACGATTCCTCTGATTATTTCACGTGATTTTCGCGCGATTAC
>OFLO01000136.1_pt1 | contig 36862 bp, 33 predicted proteins | sample 1540831 | NCBI WGS metagenome assembly OFLO01 (sample SAMEA4413049, study PRJEB24355) | metagenome | biome: human; feature: gut; material: faeces | place: United Kingdom | collected 2010 | reverse complement strand
TGACAGGCCAAGAAATTCCTGCAACAATCGCGCCACGCCGAGCAGGGGATCCTAGTACGTTAATTGCTTCTAGTGAAAAAGCCAAACGAGTTTTAGGCTGGCAACCAGAAGTAACTGAGGTCAAGGATATTATCGCCACCGCTTGGCAATGGCATGTGAAACATCCTCAAGGCTATAATGAATAGGAGAACATCAGATGATGAAAGAAAGTAGTAAATGGATTGCTGCATTTGTAGAGATAATCATAGAAAATGGCGATTGGACGGAAACAGACCGCTATTATTTGACGAATCGGATTGCCAAACTAGTTGGCTGTGATTTTTTTGAACAACCAGAAGCGGTTGCTTGTGAGCAAGAACCGTTGCGTGTGGTGGAACATCTTTTAAACATTGCACAAGCCAATCACCAAATCGATGACTCAATTACGGAAGCAGAACAACTAGAAGCGGAGTTAATGGATTTTATTACGCCGACCCCAACCATCATTAATCGGAAGTTTATGGATTATTATCAAGAGTCTCCACGAAAAGCAACGGATTATTTTTATCAGTTATGTAAAACGAATAACTACATTAAAACGAAAGCAATCGCCAAAAATATTATTTTCCCAATGGACTCACCCTATGGTAAACTAGAAATTACCATTAACTTATCGAAGCCAGAAAAGGATGCTCGAAAAATTTTGGCTGAAAAGAAAATGAGTCAAAAAAAATATCCAGCGTGTATGTTATGTATGGAGAATGAAGGCTATTATGGTCGTGTGAATTATCCAGCACGGACAAACCATCGGATTATCCGACTAAATTTAGAGGACGAAGCTTGGGGCTTTCAATATTCGCCATATGCTTACTATAATGAGCATGCGATTTTCTTGGACCAACAACATCGAGAAATGAAAATCGAGAAAAAAACGTTCCAGCGGCTCCTTAAAATTACGGAGTTATTCCCTGAATATTTTGTGGGCTCTAATGCAGATTTGCCAATTGTTGGTGGTTCTATTTTATCTCATGATCATTACCAAGCAGGACGTCATACATTTCCAATGGATTTAGCACCAATGGAAAAAAGATTTTCTTTGAAAAAATATCCTGAGATAACTGCGGGTATTTTAAAATGGCCGATGTCTGTGATTCGTCTTCAAAGTGATCGTCAAGAGGAACTAGTTGAGGCGGCCGAATTAATTTTGACCAAATGGCGCAATTATTCTGATGAACGTGTCTCAGTTCGGGCCTATTCAGAAGATGGCACACCGCATCATACGATTACGCCAATTGCCCGACGCAAAGGGTCATTATTTGAATTGGATTTAGTTTTACGAGATAATAATGTTTCGGAGGAATTTCCAGATGGCATTTTTCATCCACATCCAGAAGTACAACATATTAAGCAAGAAAATATTGGCTTAATTGAAGTAATGGGACTAGCTATTTTGCCACCAAGGCTGGCACAAGAATTAAGAGAAGTCGAAAAGTATTTATTAAAGCAACCCAATCAAATTGCTGAAAGTCATCGAGCTTGGGCGGATGAACTCAGTCAGCAAACCATCACTGAAGCCAATGTCAAAGAAGTGATCCAACAAGGAATTGGGACAATTTTTGTTCAAATTTTAACAGATGCCGGTGTCTTTAAACGTGACGAAGAAGGCCGTCGTGCTTTTGAACGATTTATTCAATGTATTGAAAATGATTAATTTGAGGTGAGGAACATCGTAACCATTAAAGATATAGCAGAGCAAGTCGGTGTTTCTTCAGCGACAGTTTCGAGAGTTTTGAACTATGATGAAACATTATCAGTTAGTGATGAAACGAAGAAGAAAATATTTGAAACAGCAGAAACGTTAAATTATAAAAAGCGAGCCAGAAAAAAACAAGCAGGCAAAAAGAAAATTCGGTTTGTCCAATGGTTCAGCGATCCAGAAGAACTGGATGATATTTACTATTTATCGATTCGTTTAGGTGTTGAAAAGCGGGCAGAGGAATTGGGTTTTCTTTTAGTCAAAGAATCTCTGACAAACCTGTCTCAAAAAAGATTTGATGGGACAATTGCCCTAGGAAAATTTGATGAAAAGCAAGTGGCGGCCTTAGCCGCCTTAGGCGCACCTCTTCTATTTGTAGACTTTAATGCAATGGCTTTTGGCCAAAACTCCATTGTTGTTGATTTTGCTGGAAGTGTTAAAACAATTGTGCAAGAATTTTTGGCGCAAGGGCATCAGAAAATTGGTATGCTTTCTGGGCAAGAATATACGAAAGAGTCCCGCGTGGCATTGGTTGATCCACGTTTTATCGCTTTTAAAGAAACCTTAAAAGATCTGGACCTTTATCATCAAGAATGGGTTGTCGAAGCAGCTTTTTCTGTTGAAGAAGGCTATCAAGCGATGAAAGACTTTATTGAAAAAGCGGACACTCGTCCAACCGCTTTTTTCGCTGCAAGTGATACGTTGGCAATTGGTGCGATGCGGGCGTTACAAGAAGCAGCAATTCGTGTGCCAGAAGATATTTCTATCATTGGTTTTAATGATATTAGTGTCGCAAAATATGTTTCACCAACATTAACAACAGTTAAAGTTCATACTGAATGGATGGGTGAGCTAGCCGTTGAGACAATGAAAGAGTTATGCTTGAATACCCCACCAGTTCCTAGAAAAATTATTGTCGGAACGGAATTCATTCAGCGAGATTCAACGAAACATTCATCAAAATAACAGCAAAACTTGGAGAGTTTTTCCAAGTTTTTTGCTCTTTTCTGCTGGTTTTCAACAATCAAGAAAATGGAGGGAAACAGATGCAACCGAAATTAATTATTTTACGTGGTAATTCTGGTAGTGGTAAAACAACGATAGCTAAAGCGCTTCATCGGTGTCTTAAAGAACAATCGTTATTGATTTCTCAAGATGTGGTGCGCAGAGAAATGCTTCGTGTTAAAGATAAAACAGGTAATCTAAGTATTGCTTTGTTAAAACAGTTGGTAGCTTTTGGGTATCAAGAATGCCAGTATGTGATTGTTGAAGGGATTTTTCAAAAAGCTATTTATCATTCCTTTTTTCAGGAAATGAATCATCTCTTTGAAGGAAACGTTCAGGTTTATTATTTTGATATTTCTTTTGAAGAAACGTTGAAAAGACATAGCCAGAGAAACAAGAATCAAGAATTTGGTGTCGTGGAAATGAAACGTTGGTGGCTACCAGAAGATTATTTAGGGTTTCCGGGAGAACAGCTGTTATCTGAACAACTGTCTGAAAAGCAGATTATCAGGCAAATTTTAGCAGATATTCAGTAGTAAGTGCTGCGCTTTTTAGAGAAATGGATGTTGTGGTATGATAAAAAAGAAGGAGTGGTTTCAATGGATTACCAAGAACGATTAAAAAATTTACCACCTGAAGTCATGACAGCTTTTTCAGAATCATTTATTTTTTTAATCAGTAACGATAAAGTTCAACATTTTCCTGCACGAGACTTAACGCAAGCTGAAATGATTCAACGAGTGAAAGAGAAATTAGGTGAAACGGTGACGTGGTCCTTATGGCAAGGGTTCGTTATTGCTGTTAATTCAGAAGAAACATGTGTTGCTGTTTTGCCCAAATATCATCAACTCGATGGTTTTGAAAATGAATAAGGGAGCGAAGAATTATTCGCTTCGTTTTATAAAATGAAAACGCTTTTCGGGAGGAAATGCTAATGTCTGAGCTAGTGGTTATTAGAGAAATGCAAGAGAAAGATATCTTAGCGCTGGATACTCAATTTGTCCAACAAGGTTGGCCAAGTCGCCAAGAGATTTTAATGAACTATTTAGAAGAACAATTAGTCAAGCAACGAACGGTTTTTGTAGCGGAGAAAAAGGCAACACTGTTAGGTTATGTGACGTTACTGCCATTAGCTAAGGAAGGACCTTTTAAAAATTTATATCCTGAAATAGCTGATTTCAATGTATTCTTGCCATTTCAAAAACAAGGAGTGGGGCGGTTATTATTAAATCGTGCAGAAAATGTTGCCAAAAGTTATGCAGATACTGTTTCCTTGGGAGTAGGCCTGCATCCTGGTTATGGTGCAGCGCAAAGATTATATATCAAACAAGGATATGTGCCAGATGGTTCAGGAGTTTGGTTTCAAAATAAGCAGCTGAAACCAAACGATCGGTGTGTTAATGATGATGCGTTAGTTCTTTATTTATCGAAAAAACTATAGCAATTGTCAATCAATAATGGAGGAATAATCGTGGTTCATCAATTATTAGCTCAAATGGAAAATGGATATATGAAAATAATAAAAGAAAATTTAGTTGGAATATATCTTCATGGTTCTTATGCTTTTGGAACCTATTGTCATTCAGTAAGTGATTTGGATGTACTGATTGTGGTTTATGAAAAGCTTACTATTGATGAGAAGAAACAATTATTAGATTATACAATTAATATTTTAGATAAGTGGGCACCAAAAAAAGGGATAGAATTCCATGTGCTACAATTAAAAGATACAATAAATTTGAGTTATCCGATTCCCTTCGATTTACATTTTTCTCCGATACATCGTTCCAGATATCTGACTAATAAAAATAAATATATTGAAGATATGATGGGATACGATGAGGATCTAGTGGCACATCTTATGATTACAAAATTATATGGAAAAGTACTCGTAGGAAAACCGATTGATTCCGTTTTTGGCTGGATAGATCAAAAGAAATATTTTGAAAGCATTGTAGCTGATGTGAAAGAGGCAAAAAAAGAAATTGTTCAACAACCTATGTACGTTATTTTAAATCTGTGTAGAGTAATGGCGTTTAAGCAAGAGAATAAAATTTTATCAAAAAGGGCTGGCGGGGAATGGGGCCTAGTACATTTTCCTACTAATTATCATTCGCTGATACAACTAGCTTTAAAAGAGTATCGAGGCGAAACAGTTTTGTTAGAGCAATACAATGATTCAGAATTAAATGATTTTGCGGATATTACGCTTTCGTTATTATTTAAGTAAGAATGTAAAGGAGGGTGTTACCCTTGATTAGAAAAATGAAGCCAACAGATGCAGCGGCGTTAACTATCATTAATAAAGAACAATTGGGCTATGAAGTTCCCGTTGACGTGACCTGTAAACAGATTGAGAAATTACTACTAGCCAGTGACAGAGAGTTTTTATATGTTTATGAAGAAACGAAGACAGGCAAGATTTTAGGCTATGTGCATGCGCAACTGTATGAAACAATTTATTCCCAAACGTTATTGAACGTTCTGGGGTTAGCAGTGGCAAAAGAAGCAGAAGGCCGTGGAATTGGCAAACAATTAATGACGAAACTAGAAACGGAAGCTAAAAAGTGTAACTTGTCTGCGATTCGCTTAAATTCAGGGGAACAGCGTACAGCAGCACATCAATTTTATGAACACATTGGCTATGTTTCTGATAAAAAACAAAAGCGATTCATTAAATACTTGGATACTTAAGTTATGTCTTTAAAAAATAACAATTTCCTTTAAAAAAATAAGTAAAAACTAGTGAAATTTTCAGTGAATTAGTGTAAAATGTATCTCAATGACTCAACGAGTGTTTCAGCCGAAACACTGTCAAAGAAAGTACATACAAAGAAACAGAAATAGCCATTTTTGATGGCTGTTTTTTTATGGAGGAGGCAAATTATGACGAAAAAAAATAGTATGATGTACTTAGCAATTTCTAACTTATTTCTTGTTTTTCTAGGCGTAGGCCTAGTCATTCCCGTAATTCCCCAATTAAAAGAAGAAATGCATTTTTCTGGTACCACAATGGGAATGATGATTTCTATTTTTGCGATTGCCCAATTAATCACGTCGCCAATCGCAGGTGTCCTTTCGGATAAAATTGGTCGGAAAAAAATGATTGCGACGGGTATGTTGGTTTTTTCAATTTCTGAGTTATTATTTGGTTTAGCCCAAGCGAAAAGCGGTTTTTATATTTCTCGTGGTTTAGGTGGGATTGCCGCCGCTTTATTAATGCCGTCAGTGACAGCTTTTGTGGCAGATATGACCACGATTTCTGAACGTCCGAAAGCGATGGGACTTGTGTCAGCTGCAATTAGTGGTGGTTTTATTATCGGACCAGGAGTTGGTGGTTTTATTGCTTATTTAGGTATTCGCGCCCCGTTTTTTGCAGCCGCATTTTTAGCGTTTATTGGTTTTATTTTGACATTAACTGTTTTGAAGGAGCCAGAGAAACGAATTTTAGCCGCTGTTGAAGCGAAAAAAGGTTCATTTATGGATATTTTAAGAAATCCAATGTTTACCTCATTATTTGTGATTATCTTAATTTCCTCTTTTGGCCTGCAAGCGTTCGAATCTATTTATAGTATTATGGCGACCATTAATTTTGGCTTTACCACAAGTGAAATAGCAATCGTGATTACGGTTAGTGGTATTTTAGCGTTGATTTGTCAGTTGTTTTTCTTTGATGCAATTGTCCAAAAAATAGGTGAAATGGGTTTAATCCAATTAACCTTTTTTGCAAGTGCCATTTTTATTGCCGTGATTGCCTTTACAAAAAATAATTTAGTTGTTGTATTTTCAACGTTTATTGTCTTTTTAGCGTTTGACTTGTTTAGACCAGCAGTAACTACTTATTTATCCAAACATGCTGGAGATCAACAAGGAACCATCAACGGTCTAAATTCGACATTTACAAGTTTTGGTAATATTTTAGGACCAATGGCAGCAGGAGCTTTATTTGATATCAATCACTTTTTCCCTTATTATGTTTCAGCAGCAATTCTGTTAGGAACGGGCTTTTTATCGTTATTTTTAAATCGAAATAAGATGTAAAAGAAAAAATAAGTATTTGGAATATAATAATTCCGAATACTTATTTTTTTTGATCACCGACCGTTCTTGAAAAAAACAAAAAAATAAACAGTGTTCGCTTGATTAATCGAACATTTGTTCGTATAATGATTTTGCAAGTGAGGTGATGTTTATGAAATTTGATTATGAAAAAGAACCTAGTCGCGATATTCTTTGTATTGATTGCAAAAGTTTTTACGCTAGTGTAGAATGCGCAGAACGTGGGTTAGATCCGTTGAAAACGATGTTAGTAGTGATGAGTAATGCCAAAAATGCGGGGGGATTAGTTTTATCAGCATCGCCAATGGCAAAAAAAGTTTTAGGTGTTTCAAATGTTACGCGTAAAAATCAAGTGCCCGCTCATCCTGATTTATATGTGGTTCCGCCACGAATGAATTTGTACATGAAAAAAAATCAAGAAATCAATAATTTATATAAAAAGTTTGTCGCAGATGAAGATCACTCTGTGTTTAGTGTAGATGAATCATTTCTTGATGTAACGGCTTCTTTAAGTTATTTTCATTGTGAAACTGCCTATAAAATGGCTCGGATTATCCAAAGAGTCGTTTATAATCATGTGGGTATTTATGTGACCGTTGGGATAGGGGACAATCCGTTACTGGCTAAATTGGCGTTGGACAATGGCGCCAAACATTCGCCAGATTTTATTGCAGAATGGCGGTATGATCGTGTACCAGATACTGTTTGGCAGTTGCCTTCTTTGACAGATTTTTGTGGGATTGGTCGCAGAATGGCTAAACGACTGAATCGTTTAGGAATTGATTCTGTATATGAGTTAGCGCAAGCGAATCCGCATCTTTTACAAGAAACATTTGGCGTGATGGGGCTTCAATTGTATGCTCATTCATGGGGGATTGATCGTACCTTTTTAGGGAAAAAAGCGCAACATAAAGCTGAAAAATCATTTGGAAATAGTCAGATTTTACCGAGAGATTATGCGCGAAGAGATCAGATTGAACTAGTCTTAAAGGAACTGACAGAACAAGTGGCTGCTCGTTTAAGAAAAGCGCATTGTCAAACGGAATGTATCACAGTCTACGTTGGTTACTCCAAAGGACAAATTGACCGTGAAGGACGAACTGGTTGGCGAAAACAACAAACGATTCCTGCAACAAACAATACAAAAGTTTTGATTACCTATGTATTAGCCCTTTTTAGAGAACATTATCTAGCGGGAACCGATGTCCGGCAATTAGGGCTTTCTTATGGGAAATTAGTTTGGAATGAATCTTTACAATTAGATTTATTTTCGGAACCAGAAGAGCAAATTAGTGAAATGGAGTTAAACTATCTGATTGATAAAATCCGACAAAAATTTGGCTTTCAAGCTTTAATCCACGCCTCTTCTTTGTTGGAAGGCGCGACGGCAATTCATCGTTCAGGATTAGTTGGTGGACATGCTGGAGGAAATGTCGGTTTAGGAGGATAACATCATGAAACGAACAAAAAAAGAATTTACACCTTATAATGAGTACCATGATCGGCCCTTTGAACTGAAATGGGCGACCGCTTTTGCATTGGGGGAGTTACAAGAAGGAATCGAAGCTTCTGACGAATATTCTAAGAGAGCGTTTGAACGCTTACCGCAACAGACAACAGAAGAAATTGAAGAATACTTAGAGCAGTCTTTAAAAAATAACCAGGTTTTAGAAATCCAATTGAATACATTGGATGATTTTGGCCGTGTTCAACCGCCAATTGTTGGTGTTTTTGAAGGGATGAGTTCAATGGAGTATGCAAAAGTTGGACATACACATATTTTATTTGAAGAGATTCGGCATATTAAAAGTCATGAGTTTACAAAGTGGTCGAGCCTTGATTAAAAAACTATTGTTATACGTGCGTTTTGTGAAAACATATGATATAATGTTCATAGGTAATAGAAATAAAAATTATGGAGGTGGCTAGGATGGGACATCATTTAAAAGGACACCATGGCAAAAAAACAAACGCAAATGGCGGCTTTTTAACAAAGTTATTGGCAGGCGGCGCCTTAGTGGGCGTAGGAAAAAAGTTATACGACAATCGTGAAAAAATTAAAGAGCTGTTAAGTGACGACAAAGAAAAAAGCAACGACACTGAAAACAAATAAAGGACTGGATTGACGGAATGGTAAAAGATGCAGCGTATATTATTGAAGAGATTACCACGATTTTAGAGGGAACCTATTTTGTGATAACAAAGAAAGCGAATAAGCGCCGCATGTGTTTACATGTTTCGGATACCGCGAAAGAATTTTTACGTTGTCGACTGGAGTATGAAACATTCTTAGAGCAACAGTTTGATTATGCCACAATGTTTTTAGAAACATGTACGGAAGATGTTTCTGTTGAAATTCAAACGGGACTACTTGAAGAAACAAATTATCAAGCATTAACCGTGGAAAAATTACAACAGATAGCCACTAAAATGTAACACAGCTGTTGTGTTAGTTTTGATTCTTAATTTGGTTAAGGAGGCGGATAAAATGTCAGTATATCAACATATTTTGGTTGCTCTTGATGGCTCAGATCAATCTGAAAAAGCTTTTCATGAAGCTGTCAGGATTGCCAAAGAGGAACAAGCCACTCTTTATTTAGCTACAATTATTAATGATGCTGAATTTACGACGAGTCCATTTTCTTTTGAAGAATTGTATGATTTAGAAAAACACAAGTCAGAAGAGATGCTCACTGAAAAGGCAAAACAAGCGAGTGAAATTGGTGTAAAAACAGTCAAAAAAATTGTTGAACTTGGGAGCCCAAAACGTTATCTTGCCAATACGATTTCTGAAAATTATACCATAGATTTAATTGTGCTAGGTGCCACGGGAAGAGGTGCTATTCAACGAACCTTGATTGGTTCTACTACAGATTATGTGGTTAACCATGCTTTGTGCAATGTCTTAGTCGTTCGCTAATTGTGAGTAAATAATCAAGGGAACAATGTTTTATCGGGACGTTTTTTTAAATTAAACGAGAGGTGAGTTTATGAAAACAAAAATCGGAAAAACAGTTATCTTGTCAGCATTTTTATTCACAAGTTTCCTTTTACTGAGTGGTTGTACCTCGGCTGGCGAAGAGATGGAAAAAACAATTGATCGACAGAAAGAAAAAGTCGATAAAACGGTCGATAAGCAGAAACATAAAAATGAAAATTCCATGGAAAGTTACGACGAAAAAGTTGACCGTTCTTTAGATAGTCAAGAAGACAAAATCGATACTACTGAGTAACGGGAAAGCTTTCAACTATCGGCTAGTAAATAAATAATATACAAAAGGGAGCATCCACTGCAGTTATTTCTCACAGCGGATCCTCTCTTTTGTGGTTAAAAAGAAAAAGTTAACTGCTCCCCAACAGTTAACTTTTAATCATGTTGCACATAGTTAAAACACTCTATATATCATTTATATCATTTGAAACGGGTAGTGTAAAAAGAAATCTCTTGAAAAGAGTCTCCATTTATAGGGAAGATTTCCCATAAAAAAGAGAAACGTATAATCACAGAGAGTTAGAGAAAGCAAAGGGAAATAAGTATGTTAAAATAAGAAGCAAGAAAGAATACAAGTATGCAGAAAATAACAACTAATTAGGTGAAAATAATGGAAATACATTTTGAAAAAGTAACAAGCGATAATCGTAAAGCAGTGGAAAACCTACAAGTTTTCGCTGAACAACAAACCTTCATTGAATCAATGGCAGAAAATCTAAAAGAATCGGACCAATTTCCAGAATGGGAATCGGCAGGTATTTATGACGGCAATCAATTAATCGGCTATGCCATGTATGGACGTTGGCAAGATGGGCGCGTTTGGCTAGACCGCTTTTTAATTGATCAACGGTTCCAAGGACAAGGTTATGGGAAAGCAGCCTGTCGACTTTTAATGTTAATGCTAATAGAAAAATACCAAACAAACAAGCTATACTTGAGTGTTTATGATACGAACAGCTCAGCAATTCGGTTGTATCAACAACTTGGTTTTGTATTTAATGGTGAATTAGATACGAATGGTGAGCGGGTAATGGAATGGACACATCAGAATAAGTAGATAGAACAGGTGAGACAAAAGCCATAGCGCATTTTGTTTCACCTTTTTCTTTTAATTGGCTCCATTTGTTTACTTTTAGTAAGTAAAATGGTAAATTTAGTTCAATCTGTTTTGAAAAAAAAGTTACTGGAGGGTAAGGATGAAAATAGAATTTTTCCATGATATTATTTGTAGTTTTTGTTTTCCAATGTCTGACCGCATGCATGAGATTCAACAAGAATTTCCTGAAATTGAATTGATTCATCGGTCGTTTGCGTTAGGATGGTCAGCAAACGATTTTGAAACAATGTTTGGCTCACGAGCAGCAGTAAAAGAAGAAGTTTTGACGCATTGGGTGCATGCCAATCAAAACGATTCAAAGCATCGTTTTAATATTGAAGGGATGAGGAAGCAACGATTTGATTTTCCAACATCAAAGAATGCATTATTAGCAGCAAAAGCAGCTGGATACATTGGCAATCAAGACACCTATTGGTTACTGTTTGATAAGTTACAAGAAGGTTTATTTATGAGAAGTTTAAATATTGAAGAGCCAGAAGTAATTGAGGAGCTAGTAAAAGAGACAACGATTGATTTTGCTTTGTGGAAAGAAGCTGTTGCTTCCGAGGCTGTTTGGACGGCGGTTCAAGAAGATTTCGCGCTAGCTTCTGCTTATGGTCTACAAGGAGTTCCCGCACTAATCATTAATCAAAAATATTTAATTAATGGTGCAGTACCGAAACAGCAAATCAGCCAAACTATTCAAAAAATTCTCGCAGAAGAAAAACAACAGCAACCGTTAGTTTCATTAACTCCTTCTTCTGAAGAGTCAGCTTCGTGTGAGTTTAAGGAAGGCACATGGACGTGTCATTAAGCGGCATAAAATAACGTTATTCTTTGACAAAACGAAAGACTTCTGTAATAGTTAATGCGGGGGTGATAATATGTTTAACGCGTATAGAGAATACTGGAATAATATTACAACAATGAATGCGTCAGCAACACGAGCACAATATTGGTGGCCACAATTAATTAATTATTTGGTGTTAGGGATTTATTCAGCAATTACGGGCGTTTACAGATATATTGAAGTAACACCCAATGATGGAACAATCATTAAAGAATGGAATACTGTGACCATTATCTTTTTCTTGCTGACTGCTTTAATTTGGTTGGCAAACTTTACTGTTCGAGCAAGAAGATTGCATGATCGCGACCACAGTAACTGGTGGATTTTATTCTATTTACTTCCTTTTATCGGTACTTTAGTGATCTTCATTACATTAATTTTGCCAAGTAAAAGTCACACAAGATGGCCAGTGAATCAATCAGAAATTTAATTTGCTGGTTTCGTTTAGCTGATTATCTTAAGAGTGAAAATAGGACATAAGTCGGAATGACTTATGTCCTATTTTCTTTTTTATTTCAGAAAAATAAAAATATCTTCTGTATGATGGCACCTCACATTACGCGGTTCTTGCTAAAAGGGCTATCTTTTTGGTAGATAGGGAAAACCATTAAGACGTTAAAAGTTTAATAAATCGAGCAATTCTCTTTTGTTAGAAAATAAGATAGCATCATTAATTAAAATACTTGGAACACTGGTTTCAATAATTGGTTGATTGGTAATAATCAAGTCAAATTCTTCGAGTCGATGGTCACCTAATTGTTCTTCCGTAATTGCTAACGTATTTGAACGAATCCGATGCAAAGCTAAAATATCGTGGACATAGTTTCCAATATATTGACTATGATTCAGGCCCATGTCGCTAATAATCAAAATCTTTTTTGAGTCGAAACTCTGGTTAATTTCTGGAAAAGTATTAAGCAACCAAAAAATATAAGAAGATGAATAGTTTAATAGATTTGTTTCTAAAAGAGCGGAAAAGAAATGCAATTCTGCTTTTAATCGTGCATATAAGTGAAGCTGAGTAAAATGAATTTGTCGAGTGAAAAAGGTGGCCCTTTGTGTCAATTCGGAGGTGTCAAAAGGCACTAATTGAGAAAACAAATAAAGACAGGTTAACAAGTGAACAGCGAAGTCGACGACTTCTTCTGTTAATTGTTCAATCTGTGAAAAAGCATTAAATTTTAAATTTTCACGTATTCTTTGACTGATGACTTCTTGGTCTTCGGAGTAGTATTGCTGAAAAGCGCCTCTTTGAAAATACCGGAGAACTTCCCGATAGGTTTCACGGCTGAGCCCAGTAAAATGACGACTGAGTAAAAGATAATCTTCCATTTTGATTGGACTCTTTTTATCTGTTTTTTTCTGGAAACGTTGCTGAAAGCCTTGATGCTCTCTTAATAAATCAACAATAAAATACATAATAAAGAAATCGTGTTCATAACTGTTATCCATACTAATAATATTTAATTGGCATTGATTACGGCGCATTAATTGTTTGATTTCCTGCTTATCTAATTGATAAGGCAATTCATAATGACCATAATACATTAAAAAGAAAAAGGTTGTAAAAATACGTAAAGGCAATTCTTCTGTTTGGCTAGTTAATTGATAGCCTTGATCAACGATAACGCGAAGAGAGTAAGTTTCCAAGACCTGATTACACTGCTTCAATTTTCGAGCAAAAGAAGAGCGACTAATATTGATGGTATCGCAATAATATTCGATGGTTTTGCCAGGATTTTGGATAAACTCATGGAGCAATTGGGTGGTCGTTGACGTTTTTGCCATATCCGTCAGCACGTTTAAATATAAGGACACATTAAAGTTTTCTAAACGATAGCCTAATTTATGCGATGTTTTAATGGTTAAACTTTTGCCCCAACGCTGTTTAATCTCCTCAATATAACGAATAAAAGTAGACTCAGAACTACCAATATATTTTGCAAGTTCTTTTTTAGTCATCCATTTATCAGAAATGGATAAGACACGAATGATTTCTTCCATTTTCCGATAATTTTTTTCTAAAAACCTAATCATATTGTTTCCTCCCAAGTCCTTTACTTTAATGAAACAATCATCGAAACAATAACGCAATTTCAGAAATGAAACCGCTTGGTATGAAAGCTGGTGTGATTTAATGAGCTCCTTCTCTGTATAATAATTATCAGATTAGAATAATGAAATTTTACGTGCTAGGCAATTCTAATTTAACTGTTAATTCATAAAAGAAAGGAGAGAACAGACATTAAATTACTAAAGAAATTTGGGGTTTTCGGCGTAGTCTTTTTACTTGTCTCATCCTATTTCATACCGCTCATTGGCTATGCAGAAACAGCCAAAGAAGTTGAAATTACATCCGCTCAAATGATAACAGATGAGAATGATAAAACGAATATTAATATCGAGTTAAATCTTCTCAACCAAACAGAGCAGCCATTACAACGAGAAATTCAATTGAAAAATGCACAGTTCATGGATACTGCTGTAATTGAAAAAGACGGATATTCTTACCAAGTGACTAATGGTACGCTTTATCTGACTTTGGACGCACAAGTAAAAAAGCCGGTACAGCTTTCGTTAGCTGTTGAGCAAAGTTCGCTTCAAACAGCTCAGCCACCTAAGTTATTGTATGAAAACAACGAATATGATGTTTCAGTTACTTCTGAAAAAATAACAGTAGAGGATTCTGCTAAAGAATCAACTGAACCAGAAAAAATAACTGTACCAGAAAATACGAAAGAAACTAACAAAAATGATTCGGCTCCAGAAAAAACAGAACAGCCGACCGCAACAGAAGAGGTAACCAATCCATTTGCAGAAGCAAGAATGGCGCCAGCTACTTTGAGAGCGAATCTGGCACTGCCTTTAATTGCACCACAATACACGACGGATAATTCTGGGACTTATCCGACAGCTAATTGGCGGCCCACAGGCAATCAAAATGTGTTAAACCATCAAGGGAATAAAGATAGTGGTGCCCAATGGGATGGCCAAACGAGTTGGAATGGGGACCCTACTAATCGCACAAATTCTTATATTGAGTATGGCGGTACAGGAGACCAAGCCGATTATGCCATCCGAAAATATGCTAGAGAAACAACAACACCAGGGCTTTTTGATGTATATCTTAATGTGCGTGGGAATGTTCAGAAAGAAATCACGCCATTGGATTTGGTCTTAGTCGTTGACTGGTCCGGTAGTATGAATGAAAACAATCGGATTGGTGAAGTACAAAAAGGAGTGAACCGTTTTGTTGATACATTGGCAGATAGCGGTATTACCAATAACATCAACATGGGCTATGTTGGCTACTCAAGTGACGGTTATAATAACAACGCCATTCAAATGGGGCCGTTTGATACAGTCAAAAATCCAATTAAAAATATTACGCCAAGTAGCACTAGAGGAGGAACTTTCACTCAAAAAGCATTAAGAGATGCTGGTGATATGTTAGCAACGCCAAATGGACATAAGAAAGTTATTGTACTTTTAACGGATGGCGTCCCAACCTTCTCTTATAAAGTGAGTCGAGTTCAAACAGAGGCGGATGGTCGCTTTTACGGGACACAATTTACGAATCGACAAGATCAACCAGGTAGCACTTCTTATATCTCTGGTAGCTATAATGCGCCAGATCAAAACAATATCAATAAACGAATTAACAGTACGTTTATCGCCACGATAGGTGAGGCAATGGCCTTAAAACAACGTGGGATTGAAATACATGGATTGGGCATTCAATTGCAAAGCGATCCACGAGCTAATTTATCTAAACAACAAGTTGAAGATAAAATGCGTGAGATGGTGTCAGCCGATGAAAATGGAGACCTTTATTATGAATCCGCGGATTATGCACCAGACATTTCTGATTATTTAGCGAAAAAAGCCGTTCAGATTTCAGGAACGGTTGTAAACGGAAAAGTAGTTGATCCAATTGCTGAACCTTTTAAATACGAGCCAAATACATTATCAATGAAAAGTGTGGGTCCTGTTCAGGTTCAAACATTACCAGAAGTGTCGCTAACAGGCGCTACAATTAATAGTAATGAGATTTATTTGGGTAAAGGGCAAGAAATTCAAATTCATTATCAAGTACGTATTCAAACAGAGTCAGAAAACTTCAAACCTGATTTTTGGTATCAAATGAATGGTCGGACAACGTTTCAGCCATTAGCCACGGCCCCTGAAAAAGTTGATTTTGGGGTTCCTTCGGGAAAAGCACCTGGCGTGAAGTTAAACGTGAAAAAAATCTGGGAAGAGTATGATCAAGACCCAACAAGTCGGCCAGATAATGTGATTTATGAAATTAGTAGAAAGCAAGTAACTGACACAGCCAACTGGCAAACTGGGTATATTAAATTATCAAAACCAGAAAATGATACCAGCAATAGTTGGGAGCGCAAAAATGTAACCCAACTTTCCAAAACCGCGGATGAAAGCTATCAAGAAGTTCTTGGACTTCCCCAATACAATAATCAAGGACAAGCTTTCAATTACCAAACAACCCGTGAATTAGCAGTTCCTGGTTACAGTCAAGAAAAAATCGACGATACTACTTGGAAAAACACGAAGCAGTTCAAGCCATTAGATTTAAAAGTAATCAAAAATTCTTCCTCAGGTGAGAAAAACTTAGTGGGAGCCGTCTTTGAATTGAGTGGTAAAAATGTTCAGACAACATTAGTGGACAATAAAGATGGGAGCTATTCCTTGCCAAAAGATGTGCGCCTACAAAAAGGGGAACGCTATACATTAACTGAAGTAAAAGCACCTGCAGGACATGAGTTAGGTAAGAAAACGACTTGGCAAATTGAGGTGAATGAGCAAGGCAAAGTAAGCATCGATGGACAAGAAGTGACCACCACAAATCAAGTTATTCCATTGGAAATTGAAAATAAATTTTCTTCTTTGCCAATCAGAATTAGAAAATACACCATGCAAAATGGCAAACAAGTGAACTTAGCAGAGGCGACTTTTGCGTTGCAAAGAAAAAATGCTCAAGGAAGTTACCAAACTGTGGCAACTCAAAAAACAGATACTGCAGGATTGAGCTATTTTAAAATTAGTGAACCTGGTGAGTATCGAATGGTGGAACAATCAGGACCATTAGGCTACGACACTCTTGCTGGAAATTATGAATTTACTGTTGATAAATATGGGAAAATTCACTATGCAGGCAAAAATATTGAAGAAAATGCGCCAGAATGGACACTGACACATCAAAATAATTTGAAACCTTTTGACTTAACGGTTCATAAAAAAGCCGATAATCAGACGCCGCTTAAAGGAGCGAAATTCCGTTTAACAGGATCAGATACGGATATTGAATTACCAAAAGATGGCAAAGAAACGGATACTTTTGTTTTTGAAAACTTAAAACCAGGGAAATATGTCCTAACAGAAACCTTTACGCCAGAAGGATATCAGGGGTTAAAAGAACCAATCGAATTAATAATTCGCGAAGATGGTTCAGTCACGATAGATGGGGAAAAAGTAGCAGATGTTTTAATTTCTGGAGAGAAGAATAATCAAATTACTTTAGATGTTACTAACCAAGCAAAGGTTCCTTTACCTGAAACTGGTGGCATAGGACTCTTGTGGTTTTACTTGATAGCGATTAGTACATTCGTGATAGCGGGTGTTTATCTCTTTATTAGACGACCAGAAGGGAGTGTGTAATCGATGAAAAACGCACGTTGGTTAAGTATTTGCGTCATGCTACTCGCTCTTTTCGGGTTTTCACAGCAAGCATTAGCAGAAGCATCGCAAGCAAGCGTTCAAGTTACGTTGCACAAATTATTGTTCCCTGATGGTCAATTACCAGAACAGCAGCAAAACACAGGGGAAGAGGGAACGCTGCTTCAAAATTATCGGGGCTTAAATGACGTCACTTATCAAGTCTATGATGTGACGGATCCGTTTTATCAGCTTCGTTCTGAAGGAAAAACGGTCCAAGAAGCACAGCGTCAATTAGCAGAAACCGGTACAATGAATAGAAAACCGATCGCAGAAGATAAAACACAGACAATAAATGGAGAAGATGGAGTGGTTTCTTTTTCATTAGCTAGCAAAGATTCGCAGCAACGAGATAAAGCCTATTTATTTGTTGAAGCGGAAGCACCTGAAGTGGTAAAGGAAAAAGCTAGCAACCTAGTAGTGATTTTGCCTGTTCAAGATCCACAAGGGCAATCGTTAACGCATATTCATTTATATCCAAAAAATGAAGAAAATGCCTATGACTTACCACCACTTGAAAAAACGGTACTCGATAAGCAACAAGGCTTTAATCAAGGAGAGCACATTAACTATCAGTTAACGACTCAGATTCCAGCGAATATTTTAGGATATCAGGAATTCCGTTTGTCAGATAAGGCGGATACAACGTTGACACTTTTACCAGAATCAATTGAGGTAAAAGTGGCTGGAAAAACAGTTACTACAGGTTACACACTGACGACGCAAAAGCATGGATTTACGCTTGATTTTTCAATTAAAGACTTACAAAACTTTGCAAATCAAACAATGACTGTGTCGTATCAAATGCGTTTAGAAAAGACCGCTGAACCAGACACTGCGATTAACAACGAAGGACAATTAGTCACGGACAAGCATACCTTGACTAAAAGAGCCGCAGTTCGTACAGGCGGCAAGTCTTTTGTCAAAGTTGATAGTGAAAATGCGAAAATCACCTTGCCAGAGGCTGTTTTTATCGTCAAAAATCAAGCGGGGGAATACCTCAATGAAACAGCAAACGGGTATCGTTGGCAAAAAGAAAAAGCATTAGCTAAAAAATTCACGTCTAATCAAGCCGGTGAATTTTCAGTTAAAGGCTTAAAAGATGGCCAGTACTTCTTGGAAGAAATCTCTGCACCAAAAGGTTATCTTCTGAATCAAACAGAAATTCCTTTTACGGTGGAAAAAAATTCTTATGCAACGAACGGACAACGAACAGCACCGTTACATGTAATCAATAAAAAAGTAAAAGAGTCAGGCTTCTTACCAAAAACAAATGAAGAACGTTCTATTTGGTTGACGATTGCAGGCCTGCTAATCATTGGGATGGTAGTCATTTGGCTATTTTATCAAAAACAAAAAAGAGGAGAGAGAAAATGAAGCAATTAAAAAAAATTTGGTACACCGTTAGTACCTTGTTACTAATTTTGCCACTTTTCACGAGTGTATTAGGGACAACAACTGCATTTGCAGAAGAAAATGGGGAGAGCGCACAGCTCGTGATTCACAAAAAGAAAATGACGGATTTACCAGATCCGCTTATTCAAAATAGCGGGAAAGAAATGAGCGAGTTTGATAAATATCAAGGACTGGCAGATGTGACGTTTAGTATTTATAACGTGACGAGCGAATTTTACGAGCAACGAGCAGCAGGCGCAAGCGTCGATGCAGCTAAACAAGCTGTCCAAAGTTTAACTCCTGGGAAACCTGTTGCTCAAGGAACCACCGATGCAAATGGGAATGTCACTGTTCAGTTACCTAAAAAACAAAATGGTAAAGATGCAGTGTATACCATTAAAGAAGAACCAAAAGAGGGTGTAGTTGCTGCTACGAATATGGTGGTGGCGTTCCCAGTTTACGAAATGATCAAGCAAGCAGATGGTTCCTATAAATATGGAACAGAAGAATTAGCGGTTGTTCATATTTATCCTAAAAATGTGGTAGCCAATGATGGTAGTTTACATGTGAAAAAAGTAGGAACTGCTGAAAATGAAGGATTAAATGGCGCAGAATTTGTTATTTCCAAAAGCGAAGGCTCACCAGGCACAGTAAAATATATCCAAGGAGTCAAAGATGGATTATATACATGGACAACGGATAAAAAACAAGCAAAACGCTTTATTACTGGGAAAAGTTATGAAATTGGCGAAAATGATTTCACAGAAGCAGAGAATGGAACGGGAGAATTAACAGTTAAAAATCTTGAGGTTGGTTCGTATATTTTAGAAGAAGTAAAAGCTCCAAATAATGCAGAATTAATTGAAAATCAAACAAAAACACCATTTACAATTGAAGCAAACAATCAAACACCTGTTGAAAAAACAGTCAAAAATGATACCTCTAAAGTTGATAAAACAACACCAAACTTAGATGGTAAAGATGTGGCAATTGGAGAAAAAATTAAATATCAAATTTCTGTAAATATTCCATTTGGGATTGCAGACAAAGAAGGCGACGCTAATAAATACGTCAAATTCAATTTAGTTGATAAACATGATGCAGCCTTAACTTTTGATAACGTGACTTCTGGAGAGTATGCCTATGCGTTATATGATGGGGATACAGTGATTGCTCCTGAAAATTATCAAGTGACTGAACAAGCAAATGGCTTCACTGTCGCCGTTAATCCAGCGTATATTCCTACGCTAACACCAGGCGGCACACTAAAATTCGTTTACTTTATGCATTTAAATGAAAAAGCAGATCCTACGAAAGGCTTTAAAAATGAGGCGAATGTTGATAACGGCCATACCGACGACCAAACACCACCAACTGTTGAAGTTGTGACAGGTGGGAAACGTTTCATTAAAGTCGATGGCGATGTGACAGCGACACAAGCCTTGGCGGGAGCTTCCTTTGTCGTCCGTGATCAAAACAGCGACACAGCAAATTATTTGAAAATCGATGAAACAACGAAAGCAGCAACTTGGGTGAAAACAAAAGCTGAAGCAACTACTTTTACAACAACGGCTGATGGATTAGTTGATATCACAGGGCTTAAATACGGTACCTATTATTTAGAAGAAACTGTAGCTCCTGATGATTATGTCTTGTTAACAAATCGGATTGAATTTGTGGTCAATGAACAATCATATGGCACAACAGAAAACCTAGTTTCACCAGAAAAAGTACCAAACAAACACAAAGGTACCTTACCTTCAACAGGTGGCAAAGGAATCTACGTTTACTTAGGAAGTGGCGCAGTCTTGCTACTTATTGCAGGAGTCTACTTTGCTAGACGTAGAAAAGAAAATGCTTAATTTCTAGCATCACCGAAGAAATTTTTAGAAAAACAAAGAGCCTGGGCCAATCACTGTCCCAGGCTCTCATGCTTTATTTTTAAGGAGGAAGCAATGAAGTCAAAAAAGAAACGTCGTATCATTGATGGTTTTATGATTCTTTTACTGATTATTGGAATAGGTGCATTTGCGTATCCTTTTGTTAGCGATGCATTAAATAACTATCTGGATCAACAAATTATCGCTCATTATCAAGCAAAAGCAAGCCAAGAAAACACCAAAGAAATGGCTGAACTTCAAGAAAAAATGGAAAAGAAAAACCAAGAATTAGCGAAAAAAGGCAGCAATCCTGGATTAGATCCTTTTTCTGAAACGCAAAAAACAACGAAAAAACCAGACAAATCCTATTTTGAAAGTCATACGATTGGTGTTTTAACCATCCCCAAAATAAATGTCCGTTTACCAATTTTTGATAAAACGAATGCATTACTATTGGAAAAAGGAAGCTCCTTGTTAGAAGGAACCTCCTATCCTACAGGTGGTGCGAATACACATGCGGTCATTTCAGGACATCGTGGTCTCCCTCAAGCCAAATTATTTACAGATTTGCCAGAATTAAAAAAAGGCGATGAATTTTATATCGAAGTCAATGGGAAGACGCTCGCTTATCAAGTGGATCAAATAAAAACCGTTGAACCAACTGATACAAAAGATTTACACATTGAGTCTGGCCAAGATCTCGTCACTTTATTAACTTGCACACCGTATATGATAAACAGTCATCGGTTATTAGTTCGAGGACATCGTATCCCATATCAACCAGAAAAAGCAGCAGCGGGGATGAAAAAAGTGGTACAACAACAAAATTTACTATTATGGACATTACTTTTAATTGCCTGTGCGTTAATTATTAGCGGCTTCATTATCTGGTACAAGCGGCGGAAAAAGACGACCAGAAAACCAAAGTAGTATGACGAAAAGGCTAAACATACTAAAAAAAAGAGTAAAAAAATAGCTTTTCAATTTTTAATCCTCCTTATCGTGCATAATTGAACCAGAGAAACAGAAGTATTAACGAAATAACTAAAAGAGCAAGCCCTGAATAAAAAGCGACAAAGGGCCAATCAATCGACTGTTTAAATTCCTGCCAAGTTTGGATTTTTCTGTTTTTTTTCGCGTTATCCTCAAGCGTGAGTAAATAATTCAATAGTAAGAGGAGCAGCAACACCGTGAAATCATTTGTGGTAAAAAGCACATGTAAAAATAGAATGACAAAGACAACACGGGATAACACTCGATTCCGCAAAATTAAAAATAACTTAGCACGCATAATAAACCACTATTTCTTATCAGAGATAATGAATCTGTTTTTGTCTACTCTTTAGTTATATCATAAAATTCTTAATAATGAAAAAATGATTCGAGAAAATAATTGAAAAAAAGTTTTTTTTCTGAATCATTATTTTCGTAAATAAAGAATAAACGTGTTACTCTTGGCTTATCAAATTTGGAAGGAGTGTTAAAAATGAAATATCTGGATATTATTGCTTTAATTTTATTGATTGTCGGAGGTTTAAACTGGTTATTAGTTGGTGCATTTAATTTTGATTTAGTTGCAACAATTAGTGGCGGTGCAACCACACCATTAGCAAAAATTATCTATATTATTGTCGGAATTTGTGCGATTTATTCTATTAAGTTTTTAGCTCCTTTGTTCCGCGAACCATAGGATTGATTTAAAAGATTTAGATAACGTGAAGTTATTTTGACTTAGCAATTGAGAGTTTCCTTGAGAAAGGGGACTCTTTTTTTATAAAAATAAAACAAGATAGTTTGAAGTTTAAACTATAAGTCTAAGCAAGTAAGTAGTTCTCTGATTATCTGTCTTTGCTTTTAAGTATATAAAAAGGTATACTCTCAGTTAAATAGTTTTTTTGTTAGAACATTTTCGTAACAAAAGTAATTAGAGGAGTGAACAATCTGGTACCAAAAGAATTAGCAAGTTTATTTTTAACAAAAAAACAAATACAGAAATTAAAAATTTTGTCAAAACTAGAATTTATGAAAGTAGATGCAACCGTTATGGAACAAGAGTTGGGCACTTCTAGAAGACAAATTAAAGAACTTATCAGTGAATTGAATGAAGATATAGAAGAAAATATCTATTTAGTCCTAAATGATGGTCTTATTAAATTCAACTTTAAAGTTGAAGCGGATAAATATATTGAATTGATAACGAATTGTCGCATTAAATATGTCACTGAATCTAGTTTTTTTCAATTAATGTTATTTGTTTTGGAAAAGAGACGTTTTAGTATTTTACAAGCTGCTGAAAGTCTCTCTTACAGTGAGTCCTATGTTTATAAATTAATTAACAAATTAAAACAGTTTTTTAAGCAAGTTGATGCTGGTTTTCAATTAGAAAAAAAGAGTGAAGCAATTATGCAATTAGAGGGATGTGAATCAACTATTAGGCTTTTTCATTATCTCTCTGTAGTTGCTGCTACAAAAGGAAATTATTGGCTTGTAAATACGATTACAGAAAAAGAAATAATTAACACGCGCCAATTCGCACCTACAAATAGATGTGAAAAATTATCACCAGTAGGCAAAAATAAAGTGAATTTTCTTTTGGCTATTTATCGATCGGCACTGAAAAGTGATCATCGCTTGGCTCCGTTGACTCAAGATATATTGGATTTGGGAGAAATCATTACGGATCACCATGAAATCAATTTACTTCAAACTTACTTGGGAGAGAAAGATATTGGAAAGAAAAGCTCTCACAATGAACCAATCCATCTTTTATTTTTAGCAAACTATTTTATAGAAGAACTAAGAACAAAGGATGAAAAAATTCAAGCGGGTAAACGAATGTCGGGCTTTGAAGGAAATGCTCTTATCAATAGTTGTATTGAAGTGATCCATCAATTGCAACAGAAAATTAATTTCCCAGAAGAGCTACAGTACCTATTATTATATAACTTGTGTAGTCGAGTAATTGTTATTCATTACTTACAGTTATACAAGTTCATGCCCTTGTTCAAGTTTCCAAAACTAAATGGAGAAATGGACTATTTTGTTGAGTCATGTGTAGCTAAAGGCTTAGCCAACTATCAACAAGAACCATCATTTTCAAAATTAGTTGGTAGTTTAACGCAAATCATTTTAGGCTATCTTAGTTTAATATTTCCTTATCCACAAAAAGTATTTGTCGAATTTTTTCATCGTCCAGAGTACAAATCAATTATTGAAAATGCGATTGAAACGATGTACAATGCCAACTCTTTGCAAGTAACAGATAATTATACTGAAGCAAATATTGTCGTCTCGGATACTGGTGGTTATGATAAAAAGTATTATTTTCACTTTAAAGATGTTTTTGATCAAGCTGCTTGGACAGAATTAGGTGCATATTTGAATCAATTGGTTAGTAATAGAATTATTGAAAATCATCATTTATCGGTGGATGATATCTTTACTTCTTATTCGTCAAAAAGTGAACAATAAAAGAGCTTTATAAATAACTTTAAATAAAAAAACTTCTAATACCCATGCTTAAACTATGGGCATTAGAAGTTTTTTTGTGGCCGAAAAAGCAAATTATCCTAGAAGAACAAAAAAATACGTTAGGAAGATAATCAGAAGTTTTATTGTCATGCTACGATATTGATACTTGATAAACAAGTGAATAACCTTGGTTTCGCAGGGACAGGTAAGAATTATCATGAGCAGTTATTCAAATAAACGAATTATTTTTATGTTATTGGAGGAAATAGTATGAAATGGTTTTACCAAAAAAAAGTGAGTTTTATATTTTTGATATTTATTTTTCTTTTATTCCCATTAAAAGAGGCGGATGCCAACGCACAAATCACATCAAAGGACTTTTCTGTTGAGGAAACGACTAATTCAGTACAAAACTCTTCAAATAACATAATACAAAGTAGCGATACAACTCAAATGGATAGTGTCGATAAAAATAAGACAACAGAAAGTGGATTTTCATCAATGACTTTGTCTATTCAGCAAGAAAAGACCATTCCATTGAAAGTTAATCAAGAGTTAACTTCAAAAATGATAGAAGATGCTGTGACTATAAATAACAAACTAAAAGATTCTACCTTAGAATTTATTCCAGAAGAGCACCTGTTTCAGACAACTGGAGAGAAAAAAATAAATGTGAAAGTAATCGAGAAATTTGATGGGAATTCGAAAGAGATAGAAGAACCGATTACTGTATCTGTAGAGCGAGCACAAACGATTACTGCAGAACCAAATCCTCAATATTTAGTTTTAGGTAGCGATAGTAGCATGTGGGATAAATCGGATTTTGTTAAGTGGGTCAGCATTGATGGAAAAGAAGTAGGTAAAAATGATTACGTCGTGGATTTGGTGACTATCCCTGAAACGGATACAGTTTACCAATCAAAAATTAAAGTAAAATTATCAGACAGATGGCGAACAAAATCAATTTTCATCGATGTTCCCATTAATGTTGTTTGGGGAGAAAGTATCCTTTATCAAACAAATACTGCTTATATTGATGAAAGGTCTGCTGCAGCATTCACACTCCATATGTACAACAAACCATTTATTACTTCTGCAATTGGGCTATCAAAAAGTACTAATGACGAATCACGTGTATATTCAGGTTATGGTCTTCTTCCTCAAAATTTATATTATACATTTAATTGGTTTGACTTATCGAATGTGCCATCTTATCTGATGACAGAAGAAGCAAAAGGAACGAAATATATAGAAGCGAATGCACAAGATAATGTTGGTATAAAAATAGATTCTTGGGGAAAAAATCGCCAACAAACGGTTCACTATGGAGATGTCGTTAGAGCTTGGTTAGCTATTCCTGATTGGAATTGGCTCTATCATGATAATCAAAGAGCATTGTATAACCAAGGAAAAAATTCTGTATATTATGAGATTACACCTACTGGCTATAAACCATTGAAAATTAATTTAGCATCTACGAAAAAACAAAAAATTTCGATAGGTGCTTCAGATAAAGAAATTAGTAACAGAATTGATCAATCCATCGATTTACCTGAAGGGCTAACTGCTCGTTTTGTTAAGTTTCCTCCAAGAACGAAATTGGGGGATAGTTACGGTGTCATAAGGGTGAGTCAAAAATTGAGTACAGGGAAAACTATTGAATACGACTATTCAGTACCTTTTGAGATTGTAAAAGATCAAATGACTGTGAAGTTTAAAGAAGATGCTAGCTATATTCTCGGACAGTATACCGCTGATTTTGACTATAAAAATTTCATCCAAGAAGTTAAGGTGGGGAACAAAGTACTGAATAAGAATGAATATGATGTAGCAGTATTATCCCAAGTAGAGAGTGAAATTCAGTATATTGGTAAAAATGAAATTCGTTTAAGGGTGTCCTCGGGGCAAAGTACCAATACGGTAGAATCTATAGTTCCAGTAAATGTTAGTTGGGGACAATCGATTGCTTTTGGCGGACTTGAAATTTCAAGTCTTCCTTCTTCAGAAGCCAGAACCACGGGAGCATATACGTTACAGTTAAATGATAAACCGCAAATAGTTGCTACGCCGGGAAACCGTGAAGGTCTAAATAGCCAAATCCATTATTACTTTACAAATGAAGACTATTACAAAGTAGATTATTTTAATATGCGTACAAGTAAAAAGATAAAAGATACTGACAAAGGGGATAAAAGTGTAACCGCCCAAGGACAACAATATCCACGTGAACCAGTAAATCAATGAGGCAGAGTTGATGTCAATTATGGAGATATCATCCGTTCCTTCGCGGCAGAAAAAGATCGCCATTGGGTGTATGAAGGAGACGAACAAAAACAATCTTTCGCTCGCAAAAATAATGATTATGTCTACTATGAAATTACCAAACAAGGTTATTCACTCTTAGAGATTAATCGTTTAAACACAAAGAAAGTCAAAGTTCCTGTGAATTCCTCAAAAGAGTACCTGGACTCAATCAAAGCTAGCTTTTTTACAAATCTTGATTCCAACAAAATAAATGTTATGGGATTTAGTAAATATCCAGATACTAGTAAACCTACCTCTAGTGGTACACTTGAAGTTTCTGAAAAATTAACTACAGGTAAAACAATCACGTATTCTTATGAGGTAACAATTGGAACAACCTATACAATTAGGGAACAAGCAGTAGATGAAAAAAACAATCCTTTATCGAAAGAAAAAATAACTGTCTTAGATTCTACAGACGCCTATCAGCCGAAACCTGATAAATTTCTTGATAACAATGGGACAATCTATAAATATTTTGGCTACAGTTATACAAATGATTCTAATTCACAACAAGAGACAATTGTTGGAATGCCAAATCAAACATTCCGCAGTAATACTAAAATAAAATACTTTTATAGAAATACCGATAAACTTATAAATGTGACACTCCCTACTGACTTAGTTTTTGGAACCTATAATAGCTCGAAAAAGGTTACAGCTAAAAATTATCAAATACGAAATAATTCAGAAGAGCTAAAAACCAATGTCATTTTTGAAAAATTTGAAAAAGTTCATTCCAATGTAAAACTACTAAGTAATACAGAAAAAGAACCAAATAAAGAAGAAAACAGTGCAAAACTGAACCTTTTAATTGATAATCAGCCAGCTATTAAAGGACTAAATGAAGCTACTCAAAGTCAAGGAATCAAAGCATTGGCACCACAATCTGCAACCAATATATCGATTGATGGTCAATATTACGGCAAAATGTCGGAAAAAAATATTGTGGAATATAAGACTAAGTTAAAATTTAAAGCACTGGCAGATTAGGAGGAATTACTATTTTAGAAAAAATAAAACAACGAAAAAAAATAATCATTCTTATTTTGTTAGTTCTTCTTTTAGGAGGCGTGGCTGCCTACAAATTTATTTGCAATCAGCCACGAGAAATCATTGGTGGTTCATATTTGCCTGATGAAAAAGATGCGAAAAAAATGTCCAAAGAAGAGCGTAAAAAAGCCAATGAAAAAGAGGTTGACGAATCAAAGTTCACGTTGAGTATTTATCCAGAAGCAACCTTTAAAAATGGTGAGGCAATCGGAGATATCTACATCCGTAATGAAGTCGAAAATGCTTATCCAATTGCTGTTGAAATTGTTGAAGATAAAACAGGCGATGTAATTTACAATTCAGGTGCAATTCAACCAGGCTATGAAATTACTGAAGGAAAATTAAGTAAGAATTTGGCAAAAGGCAACTATATCTGTACAGCTAATGTTTCAATTTATGATCAAAAAACAAAAAAATACAAAGGTCAAACAGCGGCAGAAATCCAAATTGAAGTAGAAGAATAAGGAGGGATTCGATGCTAAACTTAAAATATCAAAGATTTTTACTATAAAAATTCTGGTTAATAGTAGTGGAAATCTGAAAAAATATAAGAAAGAGGTAATTAAATTATGTTAAATAAAAAAATGCTTGTTAGTTCAGCAATGTTAGGTGTCTTTAGTTTAGGGTTTGCTGGTCAAGTTTTGGCAGCAGAAGGCGATACGCAAACGATCAATGGTTCAGAAGGAAAATCAACAACAGCGGATGTGATTACGCGAGGTATTTTGGGAGATACTGATTCAACAAATCCAGATACGCCACTACCAGAAGGCGATGATCGTTGGGTTAGAGTAACTTTACCTACGGCAGTGGTTTTTGAATCTGATAAGGATAAGGTAAACATTTCTTCTCCAAACAATTATAAGATTGAAAATGAATCTGGTCGTCCTTTGAAAGTTGATGTATCAACTTACGAAGTAACTGGAGGAAATGGTGTAGCAGCTTTAAGTACCTTGAATATTAAACGTTCAACAGGTTATGCTGGTAATCAGACTGTAGCATTGGTTAAAAATGGCGCAAGTAAGCAAAAATATACAATCGATACCGAGTTAGTTCGTTTGGCGAATAACAGAGGAGACTACGGTCAAACAAAAGGAACGGGTGCAAAATCAACGAACTTCGAATTTACAGGAACGATGGATAAGTCAAAACTAGCAAAAGATCAAAACTTTGTAGAATCTAAATTAACCTTTAAATTTACACCATTACGTATGGATGGAAAAACAACCGCAGAAGCAAACAAATAAGCAAAAAAAAGTGGTAGGAGGGAGAAGCAGTGAGCAAAATAAAACGATTTGTCTTAATTAGTATCTTCTCTCTCTGTTTAGCGGTATTTGTATTGCCAGTTTTTGTAATAGCAAGTACAGAAACAACGATTCATGTAACTGGAAATTTGGATCCGATAGATACAGAGGGAACTCAAGATTCTCCAAAGCAAGAAGAAACACTTGATAGAAAATTAACGGTTTTAAGAAAAGGAAATTTACCTAAAACAGGAGAAGTGAAAAATACGATTGCATTATTAGTTGGAGCAACTGTGGTCTTTACAATAATAGTTGCATATGCAAAAAATAAAAAGATAAATAAATGAAACTCGTTCATTATACTAATAAGGATTTATTAAAAGAGACATGAGCAAATCGTGTCTCTTTTAGCCTTATCTTTAGTTAAAAAAAGTAATGGGAAGTGAAGAGACGTATGAAAACAAGGAAATTTAAAATGTATAGTTTTGCAGTAATGTTATCTGTGGTAAGCGTTAGTTTAATTAGCTCTGTCGCACATGCTGAAGGAGAAATGATTGAAAACAGAATGGTTTTGTCTAGTAATGATCAAATCCAAATTTTGGATGCGACCCAGGCCCCTTATCGTTCCGTCTGTTTTCTTTATATAAATAACAGCGTTAGAGGTTCCGGTGTAGTCATCGGAAAAAATGCTATTTTAACAACAAGGGAAGTAGCGTCTGCTGCAGAGAATGGCGAGTCAATTAATATAAAAGTAAATGAAGGAAGAACATCCAAAAATGACTATAACGGCACGTTTTATGGAAAAGAAATAAAGTATAGTCCGGATAATCAAGACATAGCCATTGTATATTTAAATCCAAATGATAAAGGAAAAAATATTGGTGATGAGGATTCGATTGTGAACTATATTAGTAGCTCAGGGATTCAAGAGGATGCACTAGTAAAAATTATTGGTTACCCAGTAAATAAACCTTTCGCTACTATGTGGGAAACGACAGGAACAGTAATAGGTGAGAAGAACGAGATGATTTATTATAGTGGAAGTGCTGGAAATGAAAATTTAGGTTCACCAGTTTTTAATGAGAAAAATGAATTAATTGGCATCTATTCAAGTAAGACATCAAAAGGAGAAGGACTGTTTGTTCCCCTGAAACCTAGGCTGTATGAGTTTATCAAAAAAAATGTAGATGCCCCACTTATTGAAGGTGATACCCAAACAATTGAAGGGAAAGAAGGACAGCCTCTTGCAGAAGTCGACGCCCGAGGAAACTTAGGAGAAGTTGATGCAACGAATCCGAATCTACCGCTGCCAGAAGGGGATGATCGCTGGTTAAAAATTACATTACCAACTGCTGTTGTTTTTGAATCAGATGAGTCGAAATCTAAAATTACTTCTCCAAAAAATTACAAAATTGAAAATAAATCAGGACGACCTGTCAAAGTCGATGTTGCCTCGTATGAAGTAACTGATGGTGATGGTATACCTGCATTGACAACGTTAAATATCCAACGGACAGCAGGTTATGGAGGGAATCAAGCAGTTTCATTGATTACCAATGGTGCAAAAAAAGCTAAATATGATATTAACACAGAATTTGTTCGCTTAGCGAATAATCAAGGCGATTATGGTGACATCAACGGAACCGGAGAAAAAGCGACAAACTTTGAGTTTAGCGGAACCATGGATCAAGCAAAACTAACGAAAAGTCAAAACTTAATCGAATCGAAATTAACTTTAAAATTTGTACCATTACGAATGGATGGTAAAACAACTGTTGAAGCAAAAGAATAACTCAACTATTCAGCAATAAAAAGATAATAAAGGAGTAGCCATGAAAAAGAATATTTTTTTACCGATGTTGTTGCTTTTCTTCGCAGTTTTTGGCTTCCAACAAATAGCGCAAGCTGATACAATTACACAGGAAATCAAAAGTTTAGAAGAGCCAAAATGGGTTTTTCAATCAGGAGCCTCACGAGCAAAAAATCATGATAGACAAGACTTAGGAATTGTGATGTCTCCTGGTTCAACCATTAAAATTCGTAAAAAAAGAACAGATGATGGATATAAGGAACTAAAATTGTGGATTTTAGGGAATAATCGTAACGAAGAACAAGAGATTACGTTAACCACACAATGGAAAACAATTAGCACAAACTATGCTGGTGTACCATTTATTAATACGCCATATGGTAAAAATAAAACGGAAGTAGAATATGAAACGACAGGACCAATAATAACATTACCTATTTATAAAACAACAGAAGAAGAAACCAAATTTTTTGAAACGTGGGATACATTAAAAGCGCCGTTTTCTTTGATAAAGGGACATAATTTTCAATTATTAGCACCTCTAAAAGAAAAAGAAAAAATTAAAAAACTACCAACGTTTAAAAACTTAAATGAATATATAGCTTACCAAGAGGAAATTATAGATTATTATGATGAATTGATTGGATTATCCTCTGATCAGACAGGAATCAATAAAAAACCACTTAATCGCTTTTTCTTAAAAGCTGATGGTGGTGTAAAGCCAGGTGTAGGCGCGTTTTATAGTGTGAATTATACAGCGAATGGAACTGCATCTGTAACAAATATGTGGATGACTAGAAACTCTTGGGGGACACTTCATGAAATTGGACATGCATACCAGCCTTCATATAATAATAAAGGAATCTATACAGGGGAAGTTACTAATAATTTGATGGCAACCTTGTACTTATCGAAATATATGGGAAAAGACTACGTAGAAAACGTATCTCCATTATTTAGAAATGGAAAGAAAAAAACCGTAGAAGAAAAGGTTTACAGGCAAATATGGGAAGAAGGTGTTCGTTACAATACCCTTGGAAATGACCATTGGACACGACTAATATTATTAACTTCAGTCATTCAAACAGGTGGTCCTGAAGCTTGGATTAACTTAAATAAAGAATGGCGAGTTGCTACCAATCAAAAAAATGAGCTGATCACGAGTATGCAAACAGCAGAATATTTTAATTATTTTTATAGTAAAGAATTTCAACAAGATTTTACGCCTGTGTTTTTACAATGGGGGATTACTTTCGATAGAAGCCGTGTTGAAGCGATAAATCGCAGTAAAGAATATTCTCCAGTTGCTCCAATCGCAGCTGTTGTTCCCAAAAATAGATTAAACGAAGCAACACAACAATTACCTGGGAGCATTATGGACTCTGTCACAAATGTTGTTAGTAATCATGAACTAAAAAAAGTCAACTTGGCTGGTGGCTCTTTAACTATTCAGCTTAAGATAGATGATTTCAATCAAATAAAAGGGCAAAAATTAAGAATTAAAGATGGTAAAACGATTGTTAAGGAAGTAGGGATTGACTCGCCAACAGTTAAAATTGATCATCTTGAAAATGGCGCCTATACTGTAGATTTTCCTAAGACAAGTAATATCTACGAAATAGATGATTATTATGTGTATATTAAAGATGCTCAAAATCAGAAAGTCATTAACTTTAAACGCTACGAAAAATCGAAACTATTAGATGAAACAATTATGTTTAGAGGATTAGGGGATAGAGAATTTGCTAAATTTCAAACAAATTTTAATCTGGGTATTGGAACGTTTAATGTTACAAGCGATCAACCTCATTCTTATTATCCTAATAAAAAATATGCAGCGATTGATGTTCAGAATGAACAAGGAATCTCAGTTTTTTCAAAAGAAATGGACGGAACTAAGGTTAAAAAGAGTTTTGATACTTTTCCATTAAAAGAAGGCTATAAAGTTGCCATTTTTCATGATGAAACAAAAGGACGATTGGTCTCAAGCACCAGTGATTTAATCAATAAAAATAGTAAGACGAATACCTTTGTAGTTAAAAATAATCAGTTGATGAATGTGGTAAAAGGCGACGATGGTCAAAAAAGACTTGAACAAAAAATTGACGAAGCAGTAGCTAACCTTAAAAAAGATCCTGAACTAAGTGAAGTTGATCGTTCAAATGAAAAAAATCAAATTTATCTGGGCATATTAGATTTACCTGATGAAAAACGAGAGCAATATCTTGAAAAATATCAAGACTTTTTAGACATTAAACCAGGTAACATTATTATTAATTATGCGGATGAAGCCGGCAAAAAATTATCTGAATCAACGATTTATAAGAACGGCCGTTTTGGTGAAATACTTAACCTAGAACCAAAGAAGATTGAAGGTTTTAACTACGTAACAACAGGGAATAAGTTGAGCTTCAAGTATAGGTTAGAAGAACAAGAAGAAACACTTGTTTATAAAAAAATCACAGAGGATAATCTCACCCAGACAATTGAGGGGAAAGATGGGAAGACAATAGCTGAAGTAATCACCCGAGGGAATCTAGGTGAAATTGATTCGACCAATCCTGATACACCACTGCCAGAAGGAGATAATCGTTGGCTTAAAGTAATATTACCAACAGCTGTCGTTTTTGAATCTGATCAAGATAAAAGTAAAATTACTTCGCCTAAAAAATATCAAATTAAAAATAAGTCGGGACGTCCTATCAAAGTGGATATCTTAACCTATGAAATTATGGGCGGTAATGGTGTACCAGCATTGAATACGTTAAACATTCAGCGTTCAGCTGGGTATGAGGGAACAACAGTGATACCTTTAGTAAATAACGGCGGCACCAAGAATAAATATGATATCCAAAAAGAGTTTGTGCGCTTAGCGAATAGTCAAGGGGACTATGATCAAATGAAAGGCACTGGTATTAAAGAAATAAGCTTTGAATTTACAGGAACAGCGGATTTGTCAAAATTAGAAGAGGAACAAAATTATATTGAATCTAAGTTGACGTTTAAATTTATACCATTGCAAATGAATGGGAAAACGGTTGAAGAAATAAATAAGTAGCACGAAATATGAAAATAGCAGCGGACTATTTAAAAACTGTTCATTCTTAAACACTATGTAAAAGGGTTCGTTAAAAAAGTTTAAAGGATGGGGAGGTTGGATTAAACGAAGCATGTATATTAATAAATTATTTTCAACAGAAGTAATTAAGTCTTGTTGTTGTATTAATTTGATAGACTCAAATAAATCAACGTTTACTCAAAAAATTGTTGTTTGGAGAAATGGTACCGAAGCCGAGGTGCTTTCCTTTTTTCAACGAAATTTTACGGATATGATTGTTCAATCAGTGGATTTAATAACTACTATTTGTTTACTATCAAAGGAAGATATTAATCAGAAAGCAGAGATGAATTTTTTAGATAACTATTGGTTAAGTACATCAATGTATACAGTGGAGGCAGTGACATTGATAAACGAACAAAAAGAAATTCAAACATTTCAATGTATTGTTTCTGAAACCACTGATCGACAGGAATTATTAAGAAGACTGAAAATGAAAAGTCATAATAATCTTTATGTCAAAAAACTTTATGGAAATGGCAAATGTTGGTTAAAAAAATAATTAGTAACGATAAAACTGGTTATTAAGAAAGTAGGTGCTATTATGTTAACAACGATTTATTCAGTAGGCTTACTATTATTAGGAGCGTTACTTTCCATTGTGCTAGTGGAAACAGTCAAAAAACAGAATAATTAATTGTCGTTTGGAAGATATGATTAAAGAAAGGGACCAAAAATAAAGCAACATACTAATCACTGCCAGTAGAAGGTATGATAATGAATCTATAGATAGCTTTTGTCTGACTGTTATAGTAGGCGATAGTTTCTGAAGAAGTAGATAGTGGTAAAGAGGCAGTCAATTTTGGAAAATAGACAGTTTATGAACTGTTGGTAGTTCCGCGTATACTATCTAGCGGTTTTTAATCCTAGAACAAAAATCACTTTAGATTTTTGTTCTAGGCTTTTACTTTTTATTTAATTTACTTTTTTATATTTAGAATAAACAGTAATTGAAGTGAAAAGAATGATTAGCAGACCCAGCAGAGTTAAAAACATATTGTTTGTTGTCCCTGCTTTAGGAAGTATTTTTTTCTCTTTCTTATTTACTGATGATAAAGATGAAGCGGTTGTCATGCTTGTGTCACTTGTTGTTTTTTGATTCGCTTGAGGGCTGTTTTTTTTCACAGCAGTTTTGTTTGTATCAACAGTGTTGCTTGTTTCTTTTTTTATTTTTTTAGAAGAAAGAGGTTTTTCTGTTGATGGAGTGTCTTTTAAATCTTTAATTTTATCGGATTCATCTTCAACAAGGTCTTCTTTTTCACTAATACGGCTTTCAGGTTGATTTTTATCAACAGAGTTGTTAGTTTCATTCTCAACATCTTTAGGAGGAAGAGGCTTTTCTGTTGATGGGGTGTCTTCTAAATCTTTGGTTTTATCAGACTCATCTTCAACAACTTCCTCTTTTTCACCGATATGGATTTCAGGTTGATTTTTATCAACAGAGTTGTTCGTTTCATTCTCAATATCTTTAGGAGAAAGAGGTTTTTCTGTTGATGGGGTATCTTCTAAATCTTTGATTTTATCGGATTCATCTTCAACAAAGTCTTCTTTTTCACCAATATGAATTTCAGGCTGACTTTTATCTGGTCCTTTTTCTGAAGGATTTTCTGAATCTTCAACTAATGGTTTTTCAGGAGTGGGGGTGTTATCTGGTAATGGTTCAACTGATTCGTTAGGAGTTTCAATCTCATGCTCATTAGGATCCTGTTTGTCTAAATCGCCATCTGCTTCTCCTTCAGCAAATAGATTTTTGACGCTAGTTGAATTTTTTTCTGTCATTCGCTCTTTGTTAAAAATTTGATAGTTTACGTCATAACTATTTTCAAAGAGCTCTTGTTTACGACCTTCAGTTGTAATGGTTGTAGTGTACATTATAGTAAATGAGGCTAAACGTGCATGGTCTTTCTTCAATCGAATAATAAAATTATTATCTGTTGAAAGTTCGATGGTGCCGAATCCTTTTTCCATGAAAGCGTTGAGAGTATAGGTAGTTGAACCTAAATAATTATTTACCGTAATATTGAAACTATCTTTGTTTAATAATTGACCGGATCCGTGAGTGTCAGAGATGACGATATCATCTGAAAGCTCTTCTTTGTTTAAATTTACATTTAAAAACCAACGGACCTTATCAGAGTCGCCTAGTAAATCCCCTGATTTGTAGAAAAATGGTTGAGTACTCGTTCCTGGATTTTGAGAAATGCCTCGGACAGTTACGGATTTTTTTTCTAAAGTTGTTCCAAAATTTGTTTCAATAGTGGCATCGGTTGTACTGTTAGTAACAGTTGATTTAATACCAAAACTAAAACTACCATGTACATGTTCTAGAAATTTTACACGATCATTGGCAGTTGCAACAATTCTGTCTTTGTATATAAGTGCTTCGCCTAAGTCGCTTAACAAAATTTTTCTTGGTGAACCGTCATTTTCAGTCATGCCCTCTAGCCCCGCTGGCATTGGAAAGGTCAATGTATCGCCAGGTTTGATATGATCTTTATATTTTTCACTAAATGTTATTTTGACAGAAGTTGTTTGTCCTTGAGATAAGTTAGTATCACTAAATTCAAATAGATCAACTATACCAGTTCCGACTAGCTCCTCTGCAGAAACAACTTGGTGGCTGTAAAAACTTCCAATAATAATTAGTAGAGAAAATGTATACTTTAAAAACTTGTTCAAAATGATCTTCCTTTTCTTTCTTCTTTTGTTATTTCTTTTCCTTTTTGGATATTACTTTGTTTTCCACTAAAAATATATAATAACTTATTTTTTTAGTTAATAATTTATCATTTTTAACTCATATTCTAATGTAAACGATTTCTTCGTCTAGACCAATTGGTTGTTTTCACTAATTTAAAATAAGTTAGTTAATATAACAAGTGTTTTTTAAAGGTTTTTTGTTAAGAAAAATTTTTATTGTGAAATTAAAGATTAAAAAATAAGGAGTGGATTATGGGTGTTTTTTTCTTGGTTCCTTTTAAAATAGTTTTTAGTTATCGCGAATTGTAAAATTAAGTTAGAAAAATAAAAAGGCATTTATGGTACACTCAAATTGTATTTCCGACGAAAGAAAACAAAGGAGTGTAACCATAAATGACCTACAAACATCTTACCATAGAC
>OFLO01000131.1_pt1 | contig 37773 bp, 37 predicted proteins | sample 1540831 | NCBI WGS metagenome assembly OFLO01 (sample SAMEA4413049, study PRJEB24355) | metagenome | biome: human; feature: gut; material: faeces | place: United Kingdom | collected 2010 | reverse complement strand
ATTTACCAATTGGTGTAATTCCTGTTGATTCACTATATTCACCTGTTGAACGTGTAAACTATACAGTTGAAAATACACGTGTAGGTCAAAGTAGTGATTTTGATAAATTAACTTTAGATGTTTGGACTAATGGTTCAATTACTCCACAAGAGTCTGTTTCATTAGCTGCTAAAATTATGACTGAACATTTAAATATTTTCGTTGGTCTTACAGATGAAGCGCAAAATGCTGAAATCATGATTGAAAAAGAAGAAGATCAAAAAGAAAAAGTACTTGAAATGTCTATCGAAGAATTAGACTTATCAGTACGTTCATACAACTGTTTAAAACGTGCAGGCATCAATTCTGTTCAAGAATTAGCGGACAAGTCTGAAGCTGATATGATGAAAGTGCGTAATTTAGGTCGTAAATCTCTTGAAGAAGTTAAATATAAATTAGAAGATTTAGGATTAGGTTTAAGAAAAGAAGATTAATAAGTTAAAGGAGGTTAACTCATGGGTTACAGAAAATTAGGTCGTACTTCTGATCAACGTAAAGCTATGTTACGTGACTTAGCTACATCACTTATCGTAAGTGAGCGTATTGAAACTACAGAAGCTCGTGCAAAAGAAGTTCGCAGTGTTGTTGAGAAATTAATCACTTTAGGTAAAAAAGGTGACTTAGCATCTCGTCGTAATGCTGCTAAAACATTACGTAATGTTGAAATCTTAAATGAAGATGAAACTACACAAACTGCACTTCAAAAATTATTTGGTGAAATTGCTGAACGTTATGCAGAACGTCAAGGTGGATACACTCGTATTCTTAAAGTAGGTCCTCGTCGTGGTGACGGTGCTGAATCAGTTATCATCGAATTAGTAGATTAATTTTATATATAAATACACTAACTACTTGTATTTAAAGCAAATGAGTGCAACGATAATGTTTGCCACATACAAATATTGTCTAGCTCAGAGTACCCCATCAACTAAATACTAATATAAAGCGTGAACTCAACTAAAATGTGATGGGGTGCGCGCTTTTTTAATTTTAATGAATCTATAATGATTAAAAAGAGTCGTGCTTTTGAGGCATGACTCTTTTTATATATAAAAGACGTTTACTCATGTACATCTAGTTTTTATTCATGTAAACTAATGTAGTAACTATTAATAAAGGAGGAAGGCTGTGAAAACTGATAATAACAATATCATCGAACTTAAACATGTACATTTTCAATATCAAAAAGATGCGGCCTTCACTTTAGAAGATGTGTCATTTAATATACCAAAACATCAATGGACATCCATTGTAGGACATAATGGTTCGGGGAAATCTACAATTGCAAAACTTATAGTTGGAATAGAACAAGCAACTGAAGGAGAAATTTTTTATAACAATCATTTAGTTACGCCTGATTATTTAAGAGAGGTTAGACGCCATATTGGTATTGTCTTTCAAAATCCAGAAAATCAATTTGTAGGTTCAATTGTGGAATATGATGTAGCTTTTGGACTCGAGAATCACGCAGTATCTCATGACAAAATGAAAGCAATCGTCATTCAATCTTTAGATAATGTAGATATGAAAGAATATATGGAATATGAACCACATTCTTTATCGGGAGGCCAAAAGCAACGCGTGGCTATTGCAGGAGTCTTAGCACTAAGTCCAGATGTCATCATTCTTGATGAAGCAACCTCTATGTTAGATCCCCAAGGTAAACAGTCTTTACTTTCATTAATTAAACAAGTTAAACAAGAGAAAAATTTAACGATTATTTCTATTACTCATGATTTAAGTGAAGCGTTAGAAAGTGATCATGTCGTCATTATGAATAAAGGCAAAGTTTACAAAGAAGGCAAGCCAAATTTTATTTTTTTAAATACACAGTATTTAGTAGAGATTGGCTTAGATTTACCATTTGCAATGAAAATGAATCAAAAGCTAGGCTTTAAAGATGAATTCACTACATATGAAGGGCTGGTTGATAAATTATGACCATTCAATTTAATCATGTTTCATATATTTATCAAAAAGGCACTCCTTATGAATATCAAGCCTTAAATGATATCAATCTCAAAATTGAGCAAGGTAAATACTATGCGATTGTTGGTCAAACAGGAAGTGGTAAATCCACACTCATTCAACATTTTAATGGGCTATTAAAACCAACAAAAGGTAGTATTACTTTTGATAATAAGGAGATTACTCATAAAACAAAAGACAAGCATCTACGAGAATTAAGACAACAAGTAGGTTTGGTTTTTCAATTTCCTGAATCACAATTGTTTGAAGATAGTGTGGAAAGAGAAGTGGCATTTGGTCCTAAAAATTTTAAGATGAATGTGGAACAAGTTAAGTCATATGCGTATCAGTTACTCTTAGATTTAGGTTTTGATCATCATATTATGGAACAATCGCCATTTGAAATGTCAGGTGGTCAGATGCGTAAAATTGCATTAGTTTCTATCCTTGCAATGAAACCGAATATAATTATTCTTGATGAGCCTACTGCTGGACTTGACCCAAAAAGTCGTCAACAAGTGATGGAATTAATAAAATCAATTCAGGTCAATCATCATAAAACAGTCATATTAGTGTCACACGATATGAATGATGTGGCGCGATATGCAGAGGAAATCATTGTAATGAGGCAAGGGAAAGTAATAGAACAGTGCTCTCCTAAATCATTATTCAGACAACACGAAAAACTGAAAGATTGGCATATTGCATTGCCTGATGTAGTACAACTGCAATATGATTTTGAAGATAAATATCAAACCATGTTTAATGATATTGCCTTAAATGAAGATGAGTTTGTAACATTGTATCAGGAGTGGCAAGAACATGAAAAATAAACTTATTATAGGACGTTATTTACCTAATAACTCCGTGATACATCGTCTTGATCCTAGAGCAAAGTTGATTTTTGTATTTGTATTTATTATTTTTATCTTTTTTGCTCATTCTTTTGCTACATTCGCTTGGATAATATTATTAATTCTATGTTTTATGAAAATGGCTAAAATTCAATTTTGGTTTTTAATTAAAGGATTAACACCGATATTTTTCTTCTTAATCTTTACGTTTTTAATGCACATCTTCTTTACTCACGGTGGGACTACGCTATTAGAAATAGGTTTTATTAAAATTGATAGTACAGGGGTATTAGAAGGTATTTTTATTTCTTTAAGATTAATAACAATTGTTATGGTTGCAACAATTATGACATTATCAACAAGTCCAATTGACTTGACTGATGCTTTTGAAAAGTTAATGGCCCCATTGAAACTATTTAAAATTCCTGTGCATCAATTAAGTATGATTATGTCAATTGCTTTAAGGTTTATTCCAACATTGATGGATGAATTAGATAAAATTATTCTTGCTCAAAAATCAAGAGGTTCTGAAATCAGTTCGGGTAGTTTAATGACAAGAATTAAAGCTTTCATTCCATTAATGATACCGCTATTTATTTCTGCCTTTCAAAGAGCTGATGAATTAGCAATTGCAATGGAAGTTAGAGGATATGATGCTAATGTACAACGTACAAGTTATCGTAAGTTGTCATGGCATAAGAGAGATACTTTGAGTCTATTCAGTCTGATACCTATTGGAATGATATTATTTGTATTAAAATATATGGGAGTGTAAGACATTGCGCATACTAGTAAATATTGCGTATCAAGGACATGGATTTCTTGGTTTTCAAATTCAACAACAAGGTAGAACTGTTCAACAACAATTTGAAAAAATTTTAAAACGTATGCATCGTCGGCATGTGCGTATACATCCATCAAGTCGCACAGATCGTGGTGTGCATGCTTATGAACAGTATTTTCATTTTGACACAGAATTGAATATTGAGCCTAAACAATGGAAATATGCGATGAATAGTGCGTTACCTGAGGATATTTACGTGAATAGTGTAAAACAAGTAGATGACACGTTTCATTGTCGTTATGATTGTGTAGGTAAGAGATATCGCTATAAAGTGTATCAAGCGGAACATCGCAATCCATTTGAAAGTGGTCTTAAGACATTTATAAAAGATGACTTAGATTTAGTTAAGATGAATGAAGCGGCTAAACACTTTATTGGAACTCATGATTTTACTGGATTTTGTTCACAAAAGACTGAAGTTGAAAGTAAAGAACGTACACTATACCAAAGTGAAGTTGTAAAAACGGACGAAGGTTTTGACTATATCGTCACAGGTTCTGGTTTCTTATATAATATGGTGCGTGTTCTTGTAGCTTTTTTAATAGAAGTAGGTAAAGGGAAGCGACAACCTAACGAAGTTCCTGAACTGCTTAAAGCTAAAAATAGAGATAATGTGCCTTTTACAGCACCCGCTGAAGGATTATATCTTGAAAAGATATATTTAGATCCAGAAGCACTTAAAAATGACTTTGGTGAGGATGTAAAAATACATTACAAAAAATCATTACAAAATGACTAATATGCATTGACAAATGGGCTTATAAAATATAAGATAGTTAACGGTATTGTTTTATATCATCCCACGATAAGCCCCGGAAACTTATTGTGTTACAAGATATATAAGCAGATTAGACAGGAATAAAATAAATGAACATTACGCTTTGAAATCGTAACAGAATGACCTAGATTGCAGGCCTCGTTCGTAGGTTCGACTGCGATGAGTACCTGTAATCTAAGACGAAGCATTTATTTTTAGGAGGATAATTATTATGCGTCAAACATTTATGGCAAATGAATCAAACATTGAGCGCAAATGGTATGTTATCGATGCTGAAGGCCAAACATTAGGTCGTTTATCATCAGAAGTAGCATCTATCTTACGCGGTAAAAATAAAGTAACTTATACACCACACGTTGATACTGGTGACTATGTAATCATCATCAACGCTGAAAAAATCGAATTAACTGGTAAAAAAGAACAAGATAAAGTTTACTACCGTCACTCAAATCACCCAGGTGGTATTAAATCAGTGACTGCTGGTGAATTAAAACGTAACAACCCTGCTCGTTTACTTGAAACTTCTATCAAAGGAATGTTACCAAGTTCACGTTTAGGTGAAAAACAAGGTAAAAAATTATTTGTATACAGTGGCGCTGAACACCCACACGCTGCACAACAACCAGAAAACTACGAATTACGTGGTTAATTAGAAGGAGGAAATTACATTGGCACAAGTTGAATATAGAGGCACAGGCCGTCGTAAAAACTCAGTAGCACGTGTACGTTTAGTACCAGGTGAAGGTAATATCACTGTTAACGATCGTGACGTACGCGAATACTTACCATTCGAATCATTAATTTTAGACTTAAACCAACCATTCGATGTTACAGAAACTAAAGGTAACTATGATGTATTAGTTAACGTATACGGTGGTGGTTTCACTGGACAAGCTCAAGCTATCCGTCATGGTATCGCTCGTGCATTATTAGAAGCTGATCCAGAATACAGAGGTTCTTTAAAACGCGCAGGTTTATTAACTCGTGACCCACGTATGAAAGAACGTAAAAAACCAGGTCTTAAAAAAGCACGTCGTTCTCCACAATTCTCAAAACGTTAATATTGGAATTGTTGCAAACTTGTTTGCTTACAAGTTCAATATGCAAATTGCGTCAGCAATTTGTGTTCAATTAAAATGTTTAAAGCACTTCTCAAAGTTGAGAAGTGCTTTTTTATATAAAAAGGCTAGTAGTTCTAAAAAACACTAGCCACATGTATATCTATTTATTTTTCATAACTTCTTCAACCACTTCTGTCATGTCATTATGAATAACTAAACTTGCTTGTCTATCATACGGTGTAGCGTCTCTATTAATAATTACAAGATTGTCTCCTGTAAAGTTAGAAATAAAGCCAGCAGCAGGTTGTACGACCAAGGATGAACCTAACACAATGACAGTATCTGCTTTTTGGATTTTATCTAATGCTCTAAAGACAGTAGGCTGATCGAGCATTTCACCGTATAATACGATATCAGGACGAATGACATCACCGCAGTTCTCACAATATCTTAATTTGTGTTCCATAACATATGATTTCGTATATTCTTTCCCACAATTGATGCAATAAAAGCGATTCAGTGTACCATGAATTTCATCAATATGTTCACTTCCAGCATCCTCATGTAACCCATCGATATTTTGAGTAATCACACCTAAAGATTTGCCTTCTTTTTCTAACTCTGCAATCCATTCATGGACGATATTAGGTTTTTTATCTGCTACTAGTAGTCGTTTATGATAAAAGTCGATAAAGCTTTCTTTATTATCATTTAAATGATCAATACTTAATAAATATTCAGGTGAATAACCCTCTTTTGAAATTTCATCAAATAATCCACCCATGGAGCGGAAATCAGGTATACCACTTGCAACTGATACACCCGCACCAGTAAAAAATACAATTTTGTTTGATTTATCAACAATTTCTTTTAATTTTTCAATTTTATTACTCAATCTGAGCACCTCGTTTATAATAATGACTAATATAACTTTTTTAAAATGAATTTTATACTATTATTACAACATATTTTTACCTTTATTTTCTAGTTTTAAAACAAGTAATAGTATAGAATGAAATTGCGTTTAAAATCTTTATGAGATATATGTGTTCATTTTATATGGACATGTTTAATAAAATAAGTTGGATGTGAGAATTTGAATGAATAAATACGATCGTTTAGAAGAAATTACTAAACTCGTAAATCAAAAAGGAACGGTTAGGACAAATGAAATCGTTGAGGAACTTAATGTATCTGACATGACAGTGCGTCGTGATTTAGCTGAACTAGAAGAAAAAGGATTACTAACTAAAATACATGGTGGTGCACGTAGTAATTCAACTTTTCAAATTAAAGAAAAGTCTCATCAAGAAAAGCACACAGAGAATATTGAAGAAAAACGTGCTGTCGCAAGGAAAGCTGTTAACTTAATTGAAGAAAATGATACGATTTTTTTAGGACCTGGAACAACAATCGAGTTACTAGCTCAATTAATAGAACGAGAGTCATTAACAGTGATTACGAATTGTTTTCCAGTATTTCAAATATTATTTAAAAAGCGTTCGCTAAATTTTAAAGTTTACTTATTAGGTGGAGAAATGAGAGAACTTACTGAATCATTTGTAGGTGAAATGACAAATACGCTTCTTAAAACAAAACGATTTAGTAAAATGTTTTTTAGTTGTAATGGAATAAAAGATGCAGATGTACTCACTTCTACAATTGACGAAGCGTATACACAACAACTTGCACTTCATCGTTCACTTGAAAAATACTTATTAATTGATACTTCAAAAATTGGAAAAGAAGATTTTACTCAATTATGTCATTTAGAAGATTTAACAGCAGTAGTTGTTGATAAAAATGATGAAGATAATGTACAAAAATTAAAAGCTTACACAGAAGTGATATATTAATTGAATGATACCAAGATTGTTTAAATAAACAATCTTGGTATTTTTTTTAGATAATTGAACGCAATTAAACATAAAAACAAAATATTTTGTTTAAAAAATGAAATTCCAAACAATATTCGAACATTTATTGTTGATTATTTGTTTATTTATGTTTATAATTTAGGTGTAAAGATTTGAAAGCGCTTTTTCAAACACATGTGTTTAATTATCTTATTTTCAAAGGAGAATCATTATGACAATTTTTATTGGTTCAGATGTCGCTGGTCAACGTCTTAAAGATGTTGTAAAAACATTTTTAAAAGAAAATAACCATGATGTAGTAGATGTAACAGAAGGAAAAGAATTAGACTTTGTTGATTCAACATTAGCAGTTGTACACGAAGTACAAAAGAACGATGATAATTTAGGAATTGCAGTGGATGCTTATGGTGCAGGTAGTTTTATTGTTGCTACAAAAGTAAAAGGAATGATTGCTGCTGAAGTATCAGATGAACGTTCAGCATATATGACACGTAGTCACAACAATGCACGCATGATTACAATGGGTGCTGAAATTGTAGGCGATACATTAGCTAAAAATATTGCTAAAGAATTTGTAAATGGACACTATGATGGCGGACGTCACCAAATCCGTGTAGATATGTTAAATAAAATGTGCTAATTGGAGGAATAAATAATGAAAATTGCTATAGGTTGCGATCACATTGTAACTGATACAAAAATGGAAGTTTCACAACACTTAAAAGCTCAAGGACACGAAGTTATTGATGTAGGTACGTATGATTTTACACGTACACATTATCCTATCTTCGGTAAAAAAGTAGGAGAAAAAGTTGCTAGTGGAGAAGCAGATTTAGGCGTATGTATTTGTGGTACTGGCGTTGGTATTAGTAATGCAGCAAACAAAGTTCCAGGTGTAAGAACAGCATTAGTACGTGATATGACATCAGCACTTTATTCAAAAGAAGAATTGAATGCTAATGTTGTTAGTTTCGGCGGTAAAGTAGCAGGTGAATTATTTATTTTCGATATCGTTGATGCATTTATTAAAGCGGAATACAAACCTACTGAAGAAAATAAAAAATTAATTGCTAAAATTAATCATTTAGAAGCACATAACGATAATCAAGCTAATCCTCACTTCTTTGATGAATTCTTAGAAAAATGGGACAAAGGTGAATATCACGATTAAGGAAGATGTGAAATGATTCTAACATTAACTTTAAATCCTTCAGTTGATATCTCTTACCCATTAGAACAGTTTCATCTAGATACTGTGAATAGAGTTAAAAAGACGAGTAAAACTGCTGGAGGAAAAGGATTAAATGTAACACGTGTATTATCAGAATTTGGCGAAAATGTGTTAGCAAGTGGCTTTTTAGGTGGCGCATTAGGTCAATTTATTGAAGAACAATTAATGGATGCTCAAATTGAACAGTCTTTCTTCAAAATAAAAGGAGAAACGCGAAATTGTATCGCTATTCTACATGAAGGACAACAAACTGAAATACTCGAACAAGGACCAACTATTGACAAGAGAGAAGCAGACAGCTATAAAGCACATCTTTTAGAACTATTTAAAAAAGCCAATGTTATAGCGATGTCTGGCAGTTTACCTAAAGGTCTTAATACCAATTACTACGCTGATATTGTGAAATTAGCAAATGAACAAGGGCTACCCACGATTTTAGATAGTTCTGGTCAATCATTAATGGATGTATTGTTGAGCGAAAGTAAGCCTTCAGTGATAAAACCTAATATTGATGAATTATCTCAATTATTACACACTACTGTCACTACAGATATCGATAGTTTAAAAGAAGCGGTTACTCAACCCATCTTCAAAGGTATTGAATGGATTATTGTTTCTTTAGGTGGCGATGGCGCTTTCGCTAAACATCATCAAACATTTTATAAAGTAAATATCCCAAAAATAGAAGTCGTTAATCCTGTAGGGTCTGGTGATTCTACAGTGGCAGGTATTGCATCAGGTCTTGTTCATCAACAATCCGATGAAGATTTACTGAAAAAAGCGAATGCATTTGGAATGTTAAATGCAATGGAGCATCAAACAGGTCATATCAATGTAGATAAATTTAAAGAACTATTCAAACAAATTGAAGTTATAGAGGTGTAATTCATGACAAAATCACAACAAAAACTAGCATCAATCGAACAATTAAGTAATCAAGATGGGATTATTTCAGCTTTAGCATTTGATCAACGTGGGGCATTAAAAAGAATGATGGCTGAACATCAAACAGAACCTCCTACAGTTGAACAAATCGAACAATTAAAAGTACTTGTATCAGAAGAGTTAACACAATATGCATCTTCTATTCTTTTAGATCCTGAATATGGCTTACCTGCTTCTGATGCACGTAATAAAGAGTGTGGTTTATTACTTGCATATGAAAAAACTGGATATGACGTGAATGCAAAAGGTCGTTTACCAGATTGCTTAGTAGAATGGTCTGCTAAACGTTTAAAAGAACAGGGTGCCAATGCAGTTAAATTCTTACTTTATTATGATGTAGATGATTCAGAAGAGATTAACATTCAAAAGAAAGCTTATATTGAACGAATTGGTTCAGAATGTGTTGCTGAAGACATTCCATTTTTCTTAGAAGTGTTAACTTATGATGATAATATTCCAGATAATAAAAGTGCTGAATTTGCAAAAGTAAAACCTCGTAAAGTAAATGAAGCAATGAAGTTATTCTCAGAAGAGCGATTCAATGTTGATGTACTTAAAGTTGAAGTACCCGTAAATATGAATTTTGTCGAAGGATTTACAGAGGGTGAAGTTGTATACACAAAAGAAGAAGCAGCACAACATTTCCGTGATCAAGATGCAGCGACACATTTACCTTATATTTATTTAAGTGCTGGTGTATCAGCTGAATTATTCCAAGACACATTAACATTTGCTCATGATGCAGGTGCACATTTCAATGGTGTGTTATGTGGACGTGCGACATGGTCTGGTGCAGTTAAAGTTTATATTGAACAAGGAGAACAAGCTGCAAGAGAATGGTTACGTACAACTGGATATAAAAACATTGATGATTTAAATAAAGTACTAAAAACAACTGCAACATCTTGGAAAGCAAAATAACTTAGGGGAGGTTATTCATATGAACAGAGAAGAAGTACAATTACTTGGTTTTGAAATTGTCGCATATGCAGGAGATGCACGTTCAAAATTATTAGAGGCTTTAAACGCTGCTAATGAAGGTGATTTTGAAAAAGCTGAACAACTTACTGAGGAAGCAAATGAATGTATTGCAAATGCACATAAAGCTCAAACAAACTTATTAGCTCAAGAAGCGCAAGGTGATGACATTGCATTTAGTATTACAATGATTCACGGACAAGACCATTTAATGACAACGTTATTATTAAAAGATTTAATGAAGCATTTAATTTAATTATACAAAAAAGGGAGCCGACCCCTATGAAAAAGTTAATAGCATGGGAAGAAAAAAGAAAGCCCTTCTTTGGAAAAATATCCCGTAATATTTATTTAAGAGCGATTCGTGATGGATTTATTGCAGCAATTCCAATTATCTTGTTCTCAAGTATATTTATTTTAATCACATATGTACCTAACGTGTTTGGCTTTACTTGGAGTAAAACGATGGAAGGTATATTGATGAAACCATATAACTATACCATGGGAATAGTTGGTTTGATTGTAGCTGGAACAACAGCTAAGTCTTTAACCGATTCCTACAACAGGAAATTAGATAAAACCAATCAAATTAACTTTATTTCTACAATGATGGCTGCGATGAGTGGATTTTTATTCTTAGCAGCAGATCCTATTAAAGAGGGTGGATTTTTAAGTGCATTTATGGGCACAAAAGGATTATTAACAGCCTTTATTTCAGCCTTTATTACCGTAATTGTTTATAATTTCTTTATTAAAAGAAATATTACAATAAAAATGCCTAAAGAAGTACCACCAAATATTTCTCAGGTATTTAAAGATATCTTCCCGTTGTCAGCGGTTATTATCATTATTTATGCATTAGATTTATTATCAAGAACATTTATTCATACAAATGTAGCGAACGCCGTATTAAAAATCTTTGAACCATTATTTACTGCGGCAGATGGCTGGATTGGTGTCACACTTATCTTCGGTGCTTTCGCATTCTTCTGGTTTGTAGGTATACATGGTCCATCTATTGTTGAACCAGCAATCGCTGCAATTACTTATGCAAATCTTGAAACAAACTTAAATTTGATTCAAGCAGGAGAACATGCAGATAAAATTATTACACCTGGTACACAAATGTTCGTTGCAACTATGGGGGGTACCGGTGCTACATTAGTCGTTCCATTTATGTTTATGTGGTTAACTAAATCAAAAAGAAATAAAGCAATTGGTAGAGCATCAGTTGTACCAACATTCTTTGGAGTAAATGAACCAATTTTATTTGGTGCACCACTCGTATTAAACCCAGTATTTTTCATACCATTTATTTTTGCACCAATAGCAAACGTATGGATCTTTAAATTCTTTGTTGATGTACTTAAAATGAATAGTTTTAGCATCTTCTTACCATGGACGACACCAGGGCCTCTTGGTATTGTGATGGGTACAGGATTTGCATTTTGGTCATTTGTGTTAGCAATTGTATTAATCGTAGTTGACGTTATGATTTATTATCCATTTTTAAAAGTATATGATGAACAAATTCTTGAAGAAGAACGAGGTAACAAAGAAGTAAATAATGAATTAAAAGAAAAAGTATCCGCAAACTTTGATACGAAAAAAGCAGATGCAATTTTAGCAACTGCTGGTGCAAATGAAGCGACAACAACTGAACCAGCACCTTCCGATGAGGAAGTATCGGCTAAAGAGTCATCAAATTCAATTAACGAACAAACTAACGTTTTAGTCTTATGTGCCGGTGGCGGTACAAGTGGATTACTTGCAAATGCGTTAAACAAAGCTGCTGAAGAATATCAGGTACCTGTAAAAGCGGCAGCTGGTGGTTATGGTGCACATATGGATATTATGAAAGACTATCAATTAATTATTTTAGCGCCTCAAGTTGCTTCTAACTATGAAGATATAAAACAAGATACAGATCGATTAGGTATTAAATTAGCAAAAACTCAAGGTGTTGAATACATTAACTTAACTCGTGATGGCAAAGCAGCATTAGACTTCGTTCAACAACAATTTGAAAAATAATTAGGAGATGAAAGTATAATGAAAAAATTACCAGAAGATTTTATTTTCGGTGGTGCAACAGCAGCTTATCAAGCAGAAGGTGCGACTCAAACTGACGGAAAAGGTCGTGTAGCCTGGGACACTTATCTAGAAGAAAATTATTGGTATACAGCTGAACCTGCAAGTGACTTTTATCATAAATATCCAGTTGATTTAGAATTAAGTGAGAAATTTGGTGTTAATGGTATCCGTATATCTATCGCATGGTCAAGAATTTTTCCAACAGGTTATGGAGAAGTTAATCAAAAAGGTGTAGAATTCTATCACAAATTATTTAAAGAATGTCATAAACGTCACGTTGAACCGTTTGTTACATTACATCATTTTGATACCCCAGAAACACTTCACAGTGATGGAGATTTCTTAAACCGTAAAACGATTGATTATTTTGTAGACTATGCAAAATTCTGCTTTGAAGAATTTACTGAAGTCAACTATTGGACTACTTTTAATGAAATTGGTCCTATTGGTGATGGCCAGTATTTAGTAGGTAAATTCCCACCAGGTATTAAATATGATTTTGCAAAAGTATTCCAATCTCATCATAATATGATGGTCGCACATGCGAAAGCGGTTAAATTATTTAAAGACAATGGATATAATGGGGAAATTGGAGTCGTTCATGCATTACCAACTAAGTATCCATACGATCCTTCAAATCCGGAAGATGTAAGAGCAGCAGAACTTGAAGATATTATTCATAACAAATTTATCTTAGATGCAACGTATTTAGGAAAATATTCTCGTGAAACTATGGAAGGTGTACAACATATTCTTTCTGTCAATGGCGGTAAATTAGATATTACCGATGAAGACTATGCTACATTAGATGCTGCAAAAGATTTAAATGACTTCCTAGGTATCAATTACTATATGAGTGATTGGATGAGAGGATATGAAGGAGAATCAGAAATTACACACAATGCTACTGGAGATAAAGGTGGCTCTAAGTATCAACTTAAAGGTGTAGGACAACGTGAATTTGACATAGATGTTCCTCGTACTGATTGGGATTGGATGATTTATCCACAAGGTCTTTATGATCAAATTATGCGTGTTATAAAAGATTATCCTAACTATCATAAAATTTATGTTACTGAAAATGGGCTTGGGTATAAAGATGAATTCGACGAAGAACGTAAGACAGTTGATGATGATGCACGTATCGACTATGTTAAAAAACATCTTGAAGTCATTGCTGATGCGATACGTGATGGTGCCAATGTAAAGGGCTATTTCTTATGGTCACTTATGGATGTGTTCTCATGGTCTAATGGTTATGAAAAACGTTATGGTCTATTCTACGTTGATTTTGACACACAAGAACGTTATCCGAAAAAAAGTGCATATTGGTATAAAGCATTAGCTGAATCTAAAGAAATTAAGTAATTTTATAAATTTGACAGGACAGAAATTTTCATTTCTGTCCTGTTTCTTATTTTATTGAGATGAGATACTAGTATTAAAAAATAAGGAGTATAATTTTGTCGTATATTCTATGGGGAATTTATCTTTCACGTATTTTATGAAAAGTGATGGTAATCATCCACCATTTCCGACACTAAATAAAAAAGAAGTCAATATGGCTAGAACATATAATGGCGTTCTTAATTTAAATGAAAAGGTGAATGAAATTCAAGTTGATCAAAATGGCAAACCAAACAAAATGAGTGAAGATGATAAAAAGTGACTTGGATTAAAGAATATTTATAAAGGTAAACAAATAGAAGATTTAAATATTTATGAAGATAATCAAAATGGTATGCATTTTGACGTTAAAGTATCTAATAGCTCACCTCGGCCTTTAAAATCTCTGTTAGAAGCAAGTCCAAAAACGTATAAAAAATCTTAATATACAGAATCGGCGACTCAACATAGCCAACTTCATGAAAATAAAGATGTTGCAAATGAAAACATTAAAGTTTATGAAACAAATAAAAATTAGGAGCGTTCATAATACTGACTCTCCTAATTATCTAGACAAGCCTGAGCTATAAGTTCAATTAATTTAGTACGATGAGTATGTCCGTATACATTAGGAAGAATCATGATTTCATCGACTTCAAATTCGTTTTGTAATTGTATTAACTGCTGAGCTACTTCATGTGGTAAGCCACTAATCATTCGACGTTTATTTTTTTCTATTTTTTCTCGATCTCTTTCAGAATAATGGCGTTGCTGTGCTGTTTCAATAGAAGGATATACTTTAGGTTGTTTAAGATAATTAATACGTATTAACCACAAATTTAATGTATCTACTAATTGCTTAATCGTTAATTCATTTTCTGCCGTAACGACAAAAGTAGCTAAAATAATATAGGGTGAATGCGAATGACCATGATACTCTGTAAAACGCGATTTATAATGTTGAATGACATGTGTTAAATTTGCGTGCGATTGACCCATATGAGCAATCACAAAAGGTAAGCCTTTTTTTGCGGCAAGTTCAGCACTTTGTTCACTCATTCCTAAAATAAACATCTCAGGTGAATGCTCTGTGTATGGAGTGGCTTCTAAAGTTTTGAAACGATGTGAATGAATAGTGTCATTCGTAAAGTATTTGTTCAAATCATCTATTTGTTGAGATAGTTTGGGTTTTTGAGTTTTAAATTCATTTAGCGCTTCGTTTACATTTTTGAAGCTAGGAGATCGCCCAATTCCCATATCAATTCGGCCAGGATGTTTGACTTCCATAATTTTAAATTGTTCTGCAACTTTGTAAGCACTATAATGGGGGAGCATCACACCGCCACTTCCAATATGAATAGAGTGTGTATGTTCAAGTAACATAGCCATTACGATTTCAGGAGCGCTTGATACAACAGAAGGAACTTGATGATGTTCTGCTACCCAATAACGTGCATAACCAAGTTTCTCTGATAGTTGAGCAAGTTCAATTGAATGATTTAAAGCTTCTTGTGGTGTATCACCTTCGAAGAGTGGTACATAGTCTAAGATACTTAATTTCAAGTTTAAGACCTCACTTTGCTTGGTATAATAAAGTATTAAGTGTTATCATACTAGACATTATAAAGTGAAAGCAGTTGAATTGCGATAAAATTGTTTGTGATATGACACTGTTTTTGAATACTGAAAGGAGTCTTTTATAATGAATAATGAGCAAGTTTTATTAGCAAAATATCCTAAAGGTATGCCCCAAGATGATACATTTAAATATGAAAATATTGACATAGTTGATCCGAAAGAAAATGAAATTCAAATTGAATCTTTATATATATCTGTCGATCCATATATGCGTGGAAGAATGACTCAAGCCGATTCTTATGTGGAGCCTTTTAAAATTGGCGAACCTATTCAAAGTCACATTGTAGGCAAAATTATTAAATCAAATTCTGAAAAATTTAATGAAGATGACATTATTGTAGGTATGTTGCCATGGAAGCGTATTAATACAGTAAATGAAGAGAAAATAAGTAAAATATCTAATACAGATGTACCACTTTATTTATATTTAAGTACGTTAGGTATGACAGGTCAAACAGCTTATCATGGTTTATTAGAGATTGGTCAACCAAAAGAAGGCGACACTGTAGTAGTTTCAGCAGCTTCTGGTGCAGTAGGTGCTGTGGTTGGTCAAATTGCTAAAATCAAAGGTGCTACAGTAGTAGGTATAGCTGGTGGAGATAAAAAAGTGAATTATCTAACAGAAGAATTGGGTTTTGATGCAGGCATTGATTATAAAAAGGATGATTTTGCAGAAGCATTAGCAAAAGCCGTACCGAATGGCGTAGATGTTTATTTTGAAAATGTAGGTGGCACAATAGCCGATGAAGTTATGAAACATCTCAACCGTCATGCACGTATTCCTGTTTGCGGTACGATTTCTAATTATAATAATACTGAACAAGAAAAAGGTCCACGTGTACAAAGCACATTAATTAAACATCAAGCACTGATGCGTGGTTTCTTGGTAGCGGAATTTTCCGATGACTTTGAACATGCAAGTAAAGAACTGGCAACGTGGATACAAGAAGGAAAAATTAAAACAAAAGTATCTATAGAAGAAGGATTTGAATATTTACCAAAAGCGTTCAGAAACTTATTTACAGGTGAAAACTTTGGCAAACAGATCGTTAAAGTGTCAGAGAATGTATAATTTAAAATTCAGTAAAAGGTAGGTATATACTTATGAAAGCTATAGGATTTAAACAACCATTTAAATTAGAAGAAGGAAATGTATTTGAACCATTTGAATTAGATATGCCCCAGCCATCTTCTAGAGAGTTGCTTGTTAAAATACAAAGTATAAGTGTAAATCCGGTTGATACAAAACAACGCCTTACTGAAGTTAAAAATTCTCCGAGAATTTTAGGTTTTGATGCAGTAGGAACGGTTCAAAAAACTGGAATAGAGGTTACAATGTTTAAGGAAGGCGATATTGTATTTTATTCTGGTGCGCCTAATCAACATGGTTCAAATCAGGAATATCAACTTATTGATGAACGATTAGTCGCAAAAGCACCTAAAAATCTTTCGGCAGAACAAGCTGCTAGTCTTCCGTTAACTGGTATTACAGCGTCAGAAACTTTATTTGATGTGTTTAAAATTTCAGAGAATCCAAATCAAAATAAAGGGAAAACATTACTTATTATCAATGGCGCAGGTGGTGTTGGAAGCATTACGACTCAAATTGCTAAGGCATATGGTCTAAAAGTCATTACAACTGCGTCACGTCAAGAAACAATCGATTGGTCAAAAAAGATGGGTGCAGATATCGTACTCAATCATAAAGAAGATTTAAAATCTCAATTAGAACAACAGCACATTGAAGCGGTAGATTTCGTATTTTGCACGTTTGATACAGACATGTATTATGAAACAATGATAGATATAGTGAAACCAAGAGGACATGTTGCTACGATTGTAGCTTTTAAAGGATCACAAGATTTAAATTTATTAAAAACAAAAAGTGTTTCCTTTACACATGAATTTATGTTTACAAGACCTATTTTTCAAACAGAAGACATGATTAAACATCATTATTATTTAGAGGATATTGCTAAAAAAATTGAGAATGGTACGTATCAAAATACAACGACAAAAGTCATCAATGGCTTAACAGCAGAACATTTATATGAAGCACATCAAATATTAGAATCCAATTCCATGATAGGAAAACTTGTTATAAATGTAGAAGAATAGAGAATGATTTAACACCTCTTAGTGTCTATAAATAAGACATTAAGAGGCGTTTTTATTATTTTATAATATATCAATTTGATTAATTATAAAAATTCCAATATATCGTTAGATATAACATGAATAGGGTATAGAATTTCTAACTATCAGAAAGGAGAATAATATAATGCGAAAAAAATCTATAAGCATTGTATTTTGGATTGCATTAGCTATCTGTACATTATTTGTAGTGTATGGAGCGATATTACCTAAGCAATTAGAAGCAATCACGCAAAATATTACATCGTTTATTGCAGTTAATTTTTCTTGGTATTATCTTTTACTAGTTTTAATTATATTTTTTATTTGCGTATACTTATTATTTTCAAGATATGCATCCATTACGTTAGGTGTGGAAGGAGAAGAGCCAGAATTTTCATTACTTTCTTGGTTTGCTATGTTGTTCAGTGCAGGAATGGGAATAGGATTAGTGTTTTGGACTACAGCTGAGCCAGTTAGTCATGCCTATAAAGCAACGCCTATACATAAAATTGGTACACAAGCAGCAATTAATGATGCGTTCCAGTTTGCTTTCTTCCATTGGGGAATTCATGCGTGGGCAGTGTATAGCATTGTTGCATTAGTTTTTGCTTATTTTAATTTTCATAAAGGGTATCCAGGTTTAGTAAGCGCAACGCTTGTTCCAATTTTTGGAGAAAAAAGAATGAGAGGACCAATCGGAAGTGCTATAGATGTTTTAGCTGTTATTGCAACGGTTACAGGTGTAGCAGCTACCTTAGGTTTTGGTGCTTTACAAATTAATGAAGGTCTTCACTACTTGTTTAAAGTACCGAGTCATTTCGGCACACAAGTCATCATTATTATTATTGCAACTATTTTATTTAGTTGGTCTGCATGGTCCGGAATTGATAAGGGAATAAAAACTTTAAGTAATATTAATATGATTTTAGCTTTTATTGTATTAATAGGATTATTTCTAGTAGGACCTACTTTATATATTTTAAATACATTTACTAACGGATTAGGAAATTATATTTTTAATTTCTTTAGTATGAGTTTGCGTATTCCAATGGATGGTGGCGCAAAATTTCAATGGGTACAAAATTGGACTATATTTTACTGGGCATGGTGGGTGTCTTGGGCACCATTTGTAGGAATATTCATTGCACGTGTATCACGTGGTAGAACAATTAAAGAATTTATTTTAGGAGTGTTATTTGCTCCAGCTCTTGTATCTTTCTTTTTCTTTGCAGTGTTCGGAGGAGCAGCAGTGTATCTTCAGCATAGTGGAATTGCTAATATTGCTAAAGAAGCAGCAGAAACTGCAACATTTGCCACTTTAGAGCATTTTCCATTGGGATTTGTATTAAGTATTGTTACTTTAATCGTTGTTATGATTTTCTTTGTAACTTCTGCAGATTCGGCTACTTATGTACTTGGAATGTTAAGTAGTAAAGGAGATATTAATCCTAACTCTTTCGTTAAAGTAAGTTGGGGTATTATTATGGCCTTATTTGCGATGATAATGATTTACACCGGAGGAACACAAGCAATTCAGAACTTATTAATTATTGCAGCACTCCCATTTTCCGTAGTTATTATTCTTATGATATGGTCTTTATTTAAAACGTTGAGTTCAGATCATCCGCGGGTATCAAAGAAAGATGTTTTAATGAAAAAAGATAATTTAAAATACAAAAAAACGAATAATATAAAAAAACGAAAATAATTATGAAAAACAGGTTTTTATTGTGTTAAATTTGGGAATATTTAATCTAGAAGGTAAACTTTAATAAATTTAAAAAAATTAAATAAAAAATTTTAATGTTAACGTTTTAAAAAATTTTTAAAGGGTACTTAAATTTTATAATTAAATAATTTCAACAATGACTAAGGAGGTGTGTTTAGAGGTGCATAGATTTAAAAACTTTATCCTTGGCCTATTAATAGTTGCGATTGTTGGTTTCTTATTGTTTATGTACATAGATGATAGTCGTATTAAGCGTTATCAAGACTATTTCTTACAATTCAATTGGTTCCAACCACTATTAATTGGTTTATCTGCTTTACTCGTATTAATTGGTATTATATTGGTATTTAGCATCTTTAAACCAACATATAGAAAACCAGGTCTTTATAAAGATTATAATGATGGACATATTTATGTATCACGTAAAGCAGTCGAAAAGTCTGCATACGATACATTAACTAAATACGATGAAATCAGACAACCAAACGTGGTTACTAAACTTTACAATAAGAAAAACAATTCTTACATTGATATTAAAGCTGATTTCTTAGTACCTAATGATGTGCAAGTAAAATCATTAACTGAAAGCATTAGATCTGACATTAAACATAATGTTGAGCATTTTACTGAAATGCCTGTTAGAAAATTAGAAATTAATGTTAGAGATCAAAAATCTGCCGGACAACGCGTACTATAAGGGAGGGATAACATGGCTGATAATAATCAAAATAGTCAAGATTCTACTCAACAAATTATCGACTTCCTAAAGTCGTATAAATGGCGAATTATAGGTTTCTTTGCATTCTTAATTATTGCAATCTTATTCCTGACTTTAGGGTTCTGGAAAACAATTTTAATTATTGTTTTATGTTTAATCGGAATTGGCGTTGGGTATATGAAAGACCGTACACAAGATTTCATGAACTTCTTAAATCGATGGAGTTAACATTCATTATTTAAGAATTCATATAAATTAAAAAATTAAGTATTAAAAATTAAATTTTATTTAAAAAGGAGAATTCACATGGCTGTAGATAATAACAAAGCTAAACAAGCGTATAATAACCAAACTGGAGTAAATGAAAAAGAAAGAGAAGAACGTCAAGAACAAGCACAACAATACAGAGAAGAACGTCAAAATAATCAACAACATTTTGAAAATAAATTAACGTTCTCTGATGAAGTTATCGAAAAAATTGCTGGTATCGCTGCTCGTGAAGTAAGAGGTATCTTAGATATGAAAGGCGGATTCACTGACAGTATTTCTAGCGCATTCTCAAGCGGTAACAACGTAACACAAGGTGTTTCTGTTGAAGTTGGTGAAAAACAAGCGGCTGTAGACTTAAAAGTCATCTTAGAATATGGTGAATCAGCTCCAAAAATCTTCCGTAAAGTAACTGACTTAGTTAAAGAACAAGTTAAATACATTACTGGTTTAGATGTTGTTGAAGTTAACATGCAAGTTGACGACGTAATGACTAAAAAAGAATGGGCACAAAAAAACCAAAAAAATAACAACAACAATAACAATAATAACAACAATAATAATTTCGAAAGATCAGATTTACAATAAGTTTATTGAAAAAAGACCTTGGAATGTTCCAAGGTCTTTTTATGGTTAATATCATTTTTTAACAAGAGACGGAATAACATTCAAATTGAATGTTATTCCGCTTCTTAATTTTAATGTAGTGGATTATTAACTTTAATATAAGTGTAATGATGTGCTTCATCTTCTAAACGCATAGTGGTTACACACTTATAATCAATTGTTGCAGCAAATAAAGTATGAGTAATCTTTTGCATACGTCCTGTATCAACGTCAGTCAACTTAGCTAATATATCTTGAATAATATGACTGATATGATGCCACATTATTTTTTCAAAATCCATATTTTCTACTTTTTCAGTAATTGTTAATATTAATTCAGCTAGATGATTTTGAACAGTTGAATAGAATACTTTATTAAAAACAGATGTAGTAGATTGAGTAAGAATTCTAGATTTCTTATGGAAATGTGATGTTTTATACCCCATTTGGTTTAATTGAGTTTCATCAATACGTAATCCTTCGAAATCTCGAATATAGATTTTACTTAAACAACCATCTTGATTAAATGTAGCAATAGAATTTTGTAAATGTGCCTCTAGTGCGATTCCATATTTTACATATAGTGGAATAACTAGTCCTAATAATTGAGTCGCATAATCTTGAATCCATGCATAAGCCGCTTTTTCAAATGTCTTAAATTGATGTGTATGTTGATATCGTTTTATTAAGCTTTCAATCGGCGGTTCAGTATTGTTTGGATAATAAGCAACAAGACTAGACGGTATGACAGGTATTGTATCTTCTTCGATTAATGTATAAATATTTTCTCTAAATAATGTTCCTAGTTGTTCACTACGTTCAGTCTGGATTGTTGAATGATCTTTAGAATTATAAAAATGAATGCCAGCAATTTCATCTAAGGTTTCTATGCGATAAGGTTGAAAATCAGGGTCGTTTTTTAAAATATCATTCACAATTTTAGTAACTAAAGGTCCATTATGCGTTGTTTGTTCAGAAAGCGTCCGTATTTCCCCAGTAATATGAACATTTGTAGAAAGTTTAATATGCGGGAATAGTTTAGGATATTTTGGCATTAATGTTCTGAATGATAAGCCAGCATAATAAGGTAAGGTCATATCAATAGGAATAATAAGTTGTTCATCTAGTTCTTGTTGATATTGACTAAGTAAAATATGTTCGAATTGCCAAGGATGGACAACCATTAAATGATAATCTTCAATTCTTATATCATTATATTTATTTAAAAGGTGAGTAAATAATTTATGAAAAGATTGTTGAAGCATATCATTATAGGTTGAAGATAAGGATTGAACATTTGCTATACTATTATGTATGAATACACATTTTAACTGGATTTCTTGACCGTATTCTGAACTATAATGAATATTCTCTTTAGCACTCATCCCTTTACGAAGCTTTGCGCCTGGATGAAGGGGATGACCTTCTATAACTGATTGTTCCGAACGTAAATAACTATCGTCACTTTTTGCAATCAATTCCCATAAGGACTCGTAGTTTGAATGCATATGTTTAGCTTGATAACTTAGTGCCAGAATCATATTAGCAGCACTATTATTTAAATCTTCTCTAAACTGTTCACTAGCAGCGTTATCAAGTTTTGGCTCTTCAGCTAAAATTAAATCTAGAATATCATTTGGATGTTGGATTCTTTCATATTCATGATTATGATGTTTTAAGATATAAAAAGGACCTTCCACATCTACCCGGTCGAAGGCATATCTCCCTTTTATTTGACTGTAAATATCGATATTTGATTTTGGAAAATGAATACATAATACGTCTTTATCTTTAGAAAACATAGATACGGTTAATTTGGTAGGTCTAATAATCTGACTATTATCTTTAGCGTGTATTAAGTTTTCACGATATAAAGATGTAATAAGACGTTGAGAAATTTTATCTCTACCTATTAAAATATATTGTTTAAAATGATTGATTAAATCAGGATAAAATTCATTTAAATATGTATAAACATCATATTCTTCATTAGTAAGTTGTAAGTTATGATTATTAATGGTTGTATTTTTATTCATATAACACCTCATCCACATTCTACAAAATTATAAATAGTTTGTATAATATCTAACTCTAAAATTAAACCTTTTTAAAAGATAGTTTAAATTTAAGACACAATATTTTAATAAATTCTAAGTTCATGTCATTGCTAGTAACCTTAATTAAATTTATAATTATTAAACTAGTTAAACTTAATTATGAAAACGAATGATAAGGCGGAGGATTTAAAAATGTTAAACGAGTGGAAGCATGCAGATCGAAATATGCAATATAGAGTAGTAAATGCTCTAATAAAGGAAAATATATGGACTCATTCAACTACCATTTTTAAAGAAAATCATTATATAACGATTGAGTTTGAACAAGTGCTTCTAAACGTTCATTATAAATACGAAAGTGCATTATCTCGATATGAATTTGATGGGCCGATAATATATATGAATCATCAACATAAAGAATCAGTGGATAGTCTAGAAAACCTATTAGGCATACTAGTAACAGACTTTCATATTGATATCCCATTCCATTTAAAAAGTGAACTTATTCATAGCAGAGATAGTTTCATTGAAGTATATAAAGAATTTGATACACGTCATGAGTATCTTCAAAGACATGATAAATATATAAATGACTCAGAACGTTTAAATTTTTTTACTTGGCTAGAAAAGTTGAAAAAAAATAATGATATAGATGACGTACTATATTCTGAAAGCTTAATATTTGAAGGTCATCCTACACATCCACTTACTAAAACAAAATTACCTTTATCAATGGAAGAAGTGAGAACCTATTCGCCAGAATTTGAAAAGATTATTAATTTGAAAGTGATGCTAATACATAATGAGTATGTAAATGTTACAACCATTCTTGATCATTCTCAGTTCATTTTAAATGAGGTTATTCCTGAATATCTTGATGAATTACATACATTCATGAATGATAGAGAACGTTTGCTTAAAGACTATAAAGTCATTTTAGTTCACCCATGGCAATATGAACATACTATTCGTAATAAATTTAAGGAGTGGCTACAAAATCACATTTTGATATCTACTCCATTTCATGTTCCATCTAAAGCAACATCTTCTTTTAGAACAATGTCGCTAATCAATCATCCTTATCATGTGAAATTACCAGTCAATGTTCAAGCTACTAGTGCAGTTAGGACAGTATCTCCAGAAACAACAATTGATGGACCCAAATTAAGTCAAGCATTACATCGTGAATTAAATCAGTATACACAATTAGATGTTGTACTTGAGCCCTATGGTTTATTTGCTAAAACAGATAGTGACGATGCTAGACAACTTGCTTGTATTATTCGTGAAAAGCCTTTTATAAAGAACGATGGTATTTTATTAGTTACAGGTGCATTAGTAAATAAAAATGTAGTAGATAATGAAATCACAGTAGATAGTTACCTTAAATGGATTAATGATGATATCAATCAACATACCATTCATCAGTTTATGCGAAATTATACTCGTCAGCTGGTAACACCTTTATTAGCTTTAATACAAGATTATGGTATAGCTTTAGAAGCACATATGCAAAATACACTAGTGCATTTAGGACCAAAGTATCAAATACAATTTATAGTGCGAGATCTCGGTGGCTCTCGAATAGATATTAAAACCCTAAGTCAAAGATTAAAGCATATAGAAGTGGAAAATAAAAGTTTACTTGCAGACTCAATTGAAGAAGTCATTATGAAATTTCAACACGCAGTCGTTCAAAATCAACTAGCAGAATTAATTTTTCATTTTAAAAAGTATGAATTTATAAAAGAAGAAGAACTTTTTAATATAATTCAAGAAGAAATAGAAGTAGCAATTAATGATACTAAGCCTCATGCAGATACATTAAGAAAAGTTTTATTTGGACCTACAATTACAGTAAAAGCATTGTTGAAAATGAGAATGAAAAAGAAAGTGAAAAAATATCTGAATATTAGTTTAGATAATCCAATAAAAAGAGAGGTGAATTAAGTGTCTCGTATTGTAATCAATTTATCAAAGATTGAATATAATGCACATGTATTAAAAATGTTGTTTGACAGCAAAAATATAGCCATGATACCTGTGATAAAAAGTATTGCTGGAGATGAACATATCATTAAACGATTAATGAAAGTAGGATTTAACTACTTTGCAGAATCTCGACTAGAAAATATTCCTCAGCAATTTACAAAAGATTGTCAATTTTTACTTTTGAGATCTCCTTTAAAGCATCAGTATGAAGATTTGATTAAAAAGAGTTACGTAAGTATTCAAACAGAAATGGCAACAATACATCAGTTAAATCATATTGCAAATGAAATGAGTAATCAACATCAAGTTATATTGATGGTCGATTGGAAAGATCAACGTGAAGGTGTATTACCTTATGATATAGTTGAATATATTCATGAAATAAAACTAATGAATAATATAAAACTTTTAGGTCTTGCATTTAATTTCATGTGTTTTAAGTCTAAAGCTCCAACATTAAATGATATCGACGAAATAAATCAATTTGTTCATCATGTACAATACGAAACAGGAGTATCATTTGAAGTTATTTCTGGAGGTAACTCAAGTATGCTTCCATTATTAAAACAATATGATTTAGGATGTATTAATGAGTTGAGAATAGGAGAAACATTATTTCGTGGTGTGGATACAACTACTAATCAAAATATACCCGAGTTATTTCAAAATGCAATATTACTTGAAGCGGAAATTATTGAAATTAAACCTAGGTATACGAAGACAAAAGAAAGTTACTTACAAGCTATTGTAGATGTGGGATATATTGATACTGTGATTGAAAAAATAAAACCACTCAATCATCGAATAGAAATTATGGGTGCTTCAAGTGATCATTTAATGATAGATTTAAAAGAAGAAATTAACTATAAAGTAGGAGATTGCATACCATTTTCATTAGAATACGAAGCGCTATCACAACTAATGTATCATCAGAGAATGGAAAAATATTATAGTGAAGAACATACTATTTCTCAACGTATTAACAATTTGAATCAATCAAAATATATCAACAACAAATAACGCATTATATAGAATCTGAGACATCAATAGTGTCTCAGATTTCTTTATGCGTTGGCGTTGGCAGTCAACGTTTTCGTGATGGGCCAACGAATTCAAAATAAATTCTGTGCCAATCTTTATTTTTATATTTTATTGACAATGATAATTGTTATCAATAAAATGAAGATATACCTCAATACATATTAAGGAGTGTCATCATGAAAAGAACAACAATTTTTGGAATTATTTCAATATTACTGATTTTAGTATTAACAACTGCATGTGGAAAGGTAAGTAACAATGGTTCAAATTCATCTAATCAAATTTCGTCATCTAAAGATATTATTGAGATTAAACATGATTTAGGAACAACTAAAGTACCTAAAGATGCTAAGAGAGTAGTAGCTTTAGAATTTTCATTTGTTGATGCATTAGTAGCTTTGGATGTTAAGCCTGTAGGAATAGCAGACGATAATAAAAAGAATAGAATAATTAAACCGTTAAGAGATAAAATTGGAAATTATACATCTGTTGGTACGCGTAAACAACCAAATTTAGAAGAAATAAGTAAATTAAAACCTGATTTAATTATTGCTGACAGTAATCGACATAAAGGAATTTATAAGGAATTAAGTAAAATTGCTCCAACAATAGAATTAAAAAGCTTCGACGGCGACTATAATGAAAATATCGGAGCGTTTAAAGTTATAGCTAAATCTCTTAATAAAGAGAAACAGGGTAAAAAACGTTTAGACGAACATAAGAAAAAAATAGCTCAATATAAACAAGAGATTCAATTTGATAAAAATGAAAAAGTACTTCCAGCTGTAGCTTCTAAGTCTGGGTTACTAGCGCATCCAAGTGAATCGTATGTGGGACAGTTATTAGGTGAATTAGGTTTTAAAGAAGCATTAAATAAAGATGTGACGAAAGGATTAAGTAAATATTTACAAGGACCTTATTTACAACTCAATTCAGAAACATTATCTGAAATCAATCCAGAACGCATGTTTATTATGACAAATGGTGCAAGTTCTAATGAACCTTCTTATCAAGAATTGAAAAAAGATCCTATTTGGAACAAACTTGATGCAGTTAAAAATCATAAAATAGATGTGGTTGATCGTGATACTTGGGCCCGCGCACGTGGTTTAATCTCTTCAGAAGAAATGGCTAAAGAAATCGTAGAAATCTCAAAAAAAGATAGAAATAAATAGGATGGATTGACAATGACTATACAAAAAAGTAATCGTCTTTCTGCTAATAAAAGATCAATCAAGAAGCGTATGACACTCACCTTTTCAGTGAGTGTTTGCCTTCTTGTTATTTTTGTTTATCTTAATTTAGCCACTGGAACTTTAAATATTCAAACTAAAGATATGTATCATTACTTTTTTACTTCAATTGAAAACAAGCAGACGTTTATCATTCAAAGTGTTAGAATGCCAAGGATGATTGTTGCCATACTTGTGGGAGGTGCCTTAGCTCTGGCTGGTTTACTCATGCAATCTATAACTAGAAATCCATTAGCATCTCCGCAAATATTTGGGGTAAATGCGGGTGCTTCATTTATTATCGTATTAGTGACAGTATTAATGCCTACGATGGGAAACTATGCAACCTATTTAGCGTTTATTGGGGCATTTATTGGTGGGTTAACTGTGTATTTATTATCTGGTTCTACGAAAAAAATAACACCAGTGAAATTAGCTTTAGCAGGAATGGCAGTACATTTGTTTTTTAGTAGTCTTACACAAGGTATTATTTTACTTAATGAAGATTCTAATTCTACTGTTATGTTTTGGTTAGTTGGCTCTTTAAATGGAATGAAATGGAAAGATGTAATGATAATTTGTCCTTGGATTCTTATGGGACTTATCATACTAATTGCATTTGCAAGACAACTTACAATAATGGAATTAGGTGATACACTAGCCAAAAGTTTAGGTCAAAAAACTGAAGTGATAAGAATCATTATCGGATTACTTGTTATTATATTTGCTGGGACATCTGTCTCTATTGTAGGACCTATTGGATTTATAGGATTAATCGTGCCACATATAGTAAAACGTTATGCACCGCATAATTACTTCATTTTAATTCCGTTAACATTTATAGTTGGCGCAAATTTATTGTTATTATCTGATACATTGAGTCGTTTAATTACATATCCCTATGAATCACCAGTTGGAATTGTTACTTCATTTATAGGAGCATTTTATTTCTTATTTATTACTTTAAGGAGAGTGAAACGAATATGACACACCACTCATTAGCTATTCGTTATGCACTTGTCGTTACGATATTAATCATAAGTATATTTATTAGCTTATGCGTCGGCGCAACAATGTATAATCCCGTTAAAGTAATAAATAGTTTATTGATACAAGATGATTTTATTCTAAATGAATATCGTATACCTAGAACACTTTTAGGATTAATAGTAGGAAGTAGTTTAGCTATTTCAGGAACAATCATACAAGGGGTAGTAAAAAATCCTCTCGCTTCTCCAGATGTTATTGGAATGACTAAAGGTGCAAGTTTAGCAGCGATTATAATTATTATGGTTTTTCCCAATGCTCCTTTAATCATTTTACCTATGGGTTCATTTGTTGGTGCATTAATAATCAGTTTAATTTTATCTTTTTTAATATCTCAATTTAATATTAAAGGATCTACCTTGGCATTAATTGGCTTAGCAATTGGTGCTATATGTACAGCAATTGTACAATTTTTACTAATACGAAATCCCATGGATGCAAATAATGCGCTTATATGGTTAACAGGTAGTCTTTATGGTCATACGATAGAAAATGTATATTCAATTTTACCTTGGTTTATTATTACGATTCCAATCGTCATTGCTTTAAGTCATCAACTCGATATCTTAAACCTAGGAGATTCAATAGCGATAGCATTAGGTACACGAATAAAACGTATTAAAATGATACTGTTGATTTTATCAGTGATGTTAGCAGGATCATCTATTTCAATAGTTGGAGGAATCAGTTTTCTTGGATTGATTGCGCCACACATAGCTCGAAAAATCGTCGGATATCGTCATGTTCACGTCGTAATGATGTCTGGTTTAATTGGAGCAATCCTCATTTTATTTAGTGATGGATTAGCAAGAGGTATTCATCCGCCACTTGATATACCAGTAGGCGTAGTTATTGCCATTGTTGGTGTTCCATACTTTTTATTGTTACTTAGAAGAATTTAAATATTAAAGAGTGAGATCGTATTCACAGTGAATACGATCTCACATTTTTTGTGAAATTTTAAACTTTTGTATATTGCAAGTTATTTGAAAATAAGATATAGTAAAGTACATATTGTTTATAAAAATACATATAAAGTTATATTTATATAATTAATAGGCGTTAATTTCGATGAAAATACAAAACAAATGAATAAATACAATTACCTATACAAATAGAAAGAAGGGTGAATATTGGAGAATTATAACAAACAGGAGAAAATAAAAGGAAGAATAAAATTTATATCGATGTCAATCATTGGTATTATTTTATTTTTAATACCCATTCCAATTGTACAAGATGGGGAGAAACAAACAACATTACCAGTGGCATTTTTGGCAAATTGGTTAAAAGATTTATTAGGACCTGCAATGTCAATTCTCATTATTACAATCATTACGTTATCGACTATTTTGACTATTTTATTTTCAACAATTTTAAAGGATAAAGTAAAACCAGGTGGTCTTATCGCGAATGCATTTCAAGTTGGCCCAGTGTGGATGATACTAAGAGTACTTGCAGTTGTATTTGCCTGGATGACTTATTTTAAAATTGGAAGTAAAGTGATCTATTCAGAAGATACGGGTGGATTAGTATTTAATGACTTATTACCTACATTAGTAGCAGTATTTCTTTTTGCTGCCTTATTTTTACCTTTATTAATGGAATACGGTTTATTAGAATTTTTAGGACCATTGTTTAGACCAATCATGAGACCATTATTTACTTTACCAGGACGATCAGCAGTTGATAATTTAGCCTCATTTATAGGAGATGGAACAGTAGGCGTGCTTATTACAAGTCGTCAATATGAAAAAGGTATTTATTCAAAAAGAGAATCAATAGTAATTTCTACAACTTTTAGTGTTGTATCGATCACATTTGCTATTGTTATTGCTCAAACTATTGGATTACAACAAAAGTTTTTTGTATTTTATTTAACAGTAATTGTTTCTTGCTTAGTTGCAGCGATGATCATGCCAAGAATATGGCCACTAAATCAAATTCCGGATGATTTTACGAAAGAAGTATCTGAAAGTACACGACTTGAAAAACTTCCAGAAGGAAAAACTGCATTAGCTCACGGTTTTGATGAAGCTACAATTGTAGGGCTAAAAGCACCAGGAGTTAAAGAATTTTTTAAAACGGGAATTAAAACGGTGATTGATATGTGGTTTGTTATTTTACCAGTAGTTATGAGTATAGGGACTATTGCTACGATAATAGCAAATTATACACCAGTATTTGAAATCATAGGAAAGCCATTTATTCCTATATTACAATTACTTCAAATTCCTGAAGCTGCAAAAGCATCCGAAACTTTACTTATTGGTTTTGCAGATATGTTTTTACCTTCTATCTTAATAGCGACGGTGCACAGTGAATTGACACGATTTGTGATTGGTGCTTTAAGTATATCTCAATTAATTTATCTATCTGAAGTGGGCGGTGTGATTTTAGGTTCTAAAATTCCGGTCAGTCTCGGAAAGTTATTTATGATATTTTTAATTAGAACTGCAATCACATTACCAATTATTGCTTTAATGGCACATTTATTACTATAAAAAAGAAGCAGGGTAAGGATTGATGAATGCAATTCCAATTCCTTCCTGCTTCTTTTTCTATTCTAAAGTTGATAGTACGTTTGCTTTTACAATTTCACTTGTTACTACTGGTGAATCTTCTGTTGAAGATTTTCCAGTATTTTTATGTGCTTCTTTAAACGCATCACTTTGGGTCCAAGCTTTGAAGTTTTCTTCATTGTCCCACCATGTATTAACATACATATCTTCAGCATCATTAGTATTGTCAATTTGCCAAACTTCAATTTTTCTGAAACCGTCTAGTTGTTCAATCTTACCACCTTTAGTGAAACGTGGTGCCATTTTTTCAGCAAATCCTTTTTTTACAGTAATACGATTTGTAACAACAAACATAGTCAGACCTCCTTGCTTATTTATTTTAATAATATACAAATTCAAAGATATATCAAATAAAACACATGTAATAAATAAGAAAAATAAACGTTTAAAGAAAGCTATCTATATACCGAAAATATGTTCGTATTTTAAGACTATTTATGTTAATATATCTTTAATAAAGGAGAAGATAAATGACAGGAAAAACGCATGTAGCTGCTGGTTTGCTTGTAGGAGCAATAACAGTTGACCATTATCATACAGATCTATTTTCTACTGTAACAGTAATTTGTTTAGCAATAGCAGGAAGTTTACTTCCAGATATTTGTCATACAAGAAGTAAGATTGGAAGACAATTTAAAATTCTTAGTTTGCTCGTTAGTACTATCTTTGGGCATCGAACATTTACGCATTCATTGTTATTCTTAGGTATGATAGGTTTTTTACTTATTTTAATTCAAACTCCGACTTATTATTTAGTTACTATTATCGGTGCAATGGCTTCTCATGTTATACTAGATATGTTGACACCTAGAGGGGTAAAGTTACTTTATCCAATACCTTTAGCGATTAAGTTTCCTTTTACTTTCAAAACTGGTGGTTTTTTAGATGCATCCTTATCAACAGCTTTTAGTATTGGAGCAATATACATAATATTTCAAGAGTTTATAAATGAAATTTTGAAATATGTGAGCCATTCATTGTCCGGATGATATCAATGAATATGATGGATCATCTTTCTTGTCTTAATATCAAATTTATAATTAATATGATAAATATATTTGAATGACACGAACTATCTATAAGGAGAGTTATAAATGCTAGATCAAAGTAAATTAGAAAAATACAATCAAGAACATTTAATTGAATATGAGAAAATGATGAGTAGTAATGAAAAAGAGCAATTAGATGAAAAAGTGAACTCATTAGATTTAGAATTTATTCAAGAACTTTATCAAAGTTTATATGTTAATCGTAAAACAATTACAGATGTTACTGCAGTTTCTGAAGTTGATTATAAAATTAAGGAAGCATTCACTGAACAAGATCGTGAATATTATGAACATAAAGGAATAGAAGCAATAAGAAATGGAGAATTTGCTGTTGTTCTTATGGCTGGTGGTCAAGGCACACGTTTAGGTTATAAGGGACCTAAAGGTTCTTTTGAAATTGAAGGTGTAAGCTTATTTGAACTTCAAGCAAGACAACTATTGCATCTAAAAAATGAAACAGGACATTGTATTAATTGGTATATTATGACTAGTGATATTAATCATGAGGAAACATTACGTTACTTTGAAAACCATGATTATTTTGGTTATAACCCAGAACGTATTCACTTTTTTAAACAAGACAACATTGTGGCTCTAAGTGAAAATGGTAGACTGATTTTTAATGAAAAAGGCTATATTATGGAAACACCTAATGGTAATGGTGGGATATTTAAATCGCTAGAGCATAAAGGTTATTTAGATAAAATGGAGAAAGATGGCGTAAAGTTCATTTTCTTAAATAATATTGACAATGTGTTAGTAAAAGTTCTTGATCCAGTATTTGTAGGATTTACAGTAGTAAATGATAAAGATATCACATCTAAATCTATTCAACCTAAAAAGGGTGAAAGTGTTGGACGATTAGTTAGTAAAGATAATAAAGATACTGTACTTGAATATTCAGAACTTGATGAAAATGTAGCGAATACATTTGATAATGCAAATATTGGCATTCACGCATTTAAGTTATCATTTATAAATCAAGCGGTAAATAATGATTTACCATATCATTTAGCCATTAAAAAATTGAAACAACTGGATGATGACTTTGGTTTGATTGAAAAAACATCTTTAAAATTTGAACTATTTTATTTTGATATTTTCCGATATGCGAATAGTTTTATTACATTACAAGTTCCAAGAAAAGAAGAATTTTCACCCTTGAAAAATAAAGAGGGAAAAGACAGTGTAGAAACTGCAACTGATGATTTAAAACGAATGAATGTAATTTAAAGGATGGTGGAATACGATGTCTAAATCATCTCAGCATACAAAAGATAATGTAATTGAATCATTTAAAGACATCATTCCACTATCTTTTGGCGAGGAAATTGGTAATGCAACCTCACATGGTGTTGCTGCACTAATGACTTTATTTTTACTGCCTTATGCAGCAGTACATAGTTATAATGAGTATGGAACACTAAGTTCTATTAGTGTTTCTATCTTTGTTATTAGTATTTTCATGATGTTTATTTCCTCTACTGTATATCATTCAATGAAAAATAATACATCGCATAAATATATATTAAGAATTATTGACCACAGTATGATATATGTAGCAATTTCTGGAACGTATACACCAGTCTTACTAACAGTTGTTGGAGGTTGGTTAGGATGGCTGGTCTTTTTGTTATTATGGGGAACAACAATATGGGGTATTCTATATAAGTCAATTTCAACTCATGTAAATTCCAAATTAAGCTTAATTGTTTACTTAGTTATGGGATGGGTTGGTATTATATTTTTACCTGTGATTATTATTAGAACATCTTGGTTATTTATTTTATTTATCGTATTAGGTGGTCTTTCTTATACTATTGGAGCATGGTTTTATGCACAAAAAAACCGTCCATATTTTCATATGATATGGCATATTTTTATCGTTATTGCATCACTCTTTCATTTTATAGGAATCGTATATTTTATGTAGACCTAGTTGAAAGGTTATATCATTGAGAATAACTTAGTTTATTAAGTGCTTATTTAGAAACAGGACTATGAATTCAAAAAGAATTCTATCCTGTTTTTTCTTTTTTTAATAATACATTAAAATTGTTTATGAATATAATTAAGGATATTCTATATTATGAACTTTTTAAATATATAGGAGGGCAAAGATGAAATTAAAATCAATAGGTATTGTAGTGACTTTGGTTTTAACAATGTTTATGGCAGCAATTGAAAGTTCAATTATTTCACTAGCATTGCCTACCATTCGTAAAGATTTGAATGCTGGTACAGCAGTGCCATTAGTCTTTACCGTTTATTTTATAGCACTTGTAGTAGCAAATCCTATTGTGGGTGAACTTCTCACAAGATTTAAGATTCTATATATAGCTGTAGTCGGCATACTATTATTTGGTATTGGAAGTTTTATGTCAGGCATGAGTGAGACGTTTATAATGTTAATTATTTCAAGAGCCATCCAGGGACTTGGCGCAGGAGTTATGATGTCTTTGACTCAAATTGTACCAAAACTAGCATTTGAAATTCCGCTTCGTTACAAAATAATGGGCATCGTTGGAAGTGTCTGGGGAATTTCAAGTATTCTTGGACCATTATTAGGTGGTGGAATATTAGAAGTTGCAACATGGCATTGGTTGTTTTATATCAATATACCAATAGCATTGATAGCTATTGTTTTAGCTTTTCTTACTTTTCATTTTCCAGAAGAAGCGGAAGTACAACATATACACTTTGATGTAAAAGGATTATCTTTGTTTTATATTTTTATTGGACTTCTTATGTTTAGTTTATTAAATAAAACAGGTGTTACTTTTAATATTATTGCATTAATACTAGCAATAGTTATATTATTCGTTTTATTCAAATATGAAAATAAAACAGATATGCCTTTTTTACCAATAAGTGAATTTAATAAATCAATTTCACTGGTATTTATAACTGATTTACTTATAGCAATATGTCTAATGGGGTATAACTTATATATACCTGTTTATTTACAAGATTATTTAAAATTATCTCCAATACAAAGTGGATTAGTGATATTTCCACTTTCTGTTGCATGGTTAGCTTTAAACTTCAACTTAGCTAAAGTAGAATCAAAATTTTCAAGAAAAAAACTATATATAGGAGCTTTCATATCATTAATTTTAAGTAATATGATTTTAGTATTTGGACTTCATATTCCTCTTATTATTGCGGGAGCTGTGATTCTTGCAGGATTGAGTTTTGGCTTTGTTTATACTAAAGACAGTGTGATTGTTCAAGAAGAAACAAGTCCTAAATATATGAAAAAAATGATGTCATTCTATGCATTAACTAAAAATTTAGGATCATCTATAGGATCTACATTGATGGGGTCATTATATGCACTTCAATTTGGTTTATTAGGAGGTAACTTCTATAATATATTAACTGTAAGCACAATTGTTGCGCTTATATTAATTTTAATGTGGGTATTTTTATTTGAAGAGAATAAAGAAGGTATAAAATAATAATTTTAAGTTACTATATATAAATGATAAAGTGGCATTATAAAGTATGGATGAAAAGAGGAGGAAAGAGAGAAATGAAATTTTCTAATCAAAAATTTAATGGTATCTTTCCGACTCTTCTTATTCTTCTTATTTTTATTCTATCAGGTTGTATATTTTTAATATTTTTAGGATTTGGGTTATTTGGATTAAGTCGAATTCTTATTTTTTTAAAATTAGGATTCTTTACATACAATAAGGATTTATTCAGCAATTTAGTATATTACGGTAGCTATATAGTATTTGGATACTTTTTGCTATTTGCTATTGAGCATTTAATGGATTATTTTAGAAAGCAATTACCTAATAATCCATATTTTAATGGAACACTATTTCATTTAATTTCATATGTGATTACGACTATTCTATTCTATTTTGTTATTCATATTCATTACGTATATATTAAAATTGAATTTTGGGTTATTGCATTAATTATTGGAATACTATATTTATGTAAAATGATTTTTTATCCAGATAGCGAAGACTTGAATGATAAGAAGTAAACATAAGCTATAAATTCTTGATAAATTCAACACAGATTATAAGTAAATTTGTTAAAATGTAAATATAAAGAAACTTAAGGGGGATAATGAGTTGTTAACGGTAGAACAAGTAAAAAAAATAGTGGGAGACTTAAAAGACCCAATTATTAATGTGCCTTTAAAAGAAACAAAGGGAATTGTAGAAGTAAAAATAAAAGAAGAAATTCAACATGTAAGTGTTAAAGTTGCTATGGCTCAATTAGGAGGACAACCACAGCTTGATTTGCAAATGTCAGTGGTTAAAGCTTTAAAAGAAAACGGAGCAAATACAGTGGGCATTCGTTTTGAGGAACTACCTGCTGAAGTTGTGGAAAAATATACAGGAAAAGAAAAAGAGAAACCTAAGACAATTGAGGGATTATTATCACAGAATAATCCAGTGGAGTTTATTGCAATTGCTTCTGGTAAAGGTGGAGTAGGGAAATCAACTATAGCCGTAAACTTAGCAGTAGCATTAGCGAGAGAGGGTAAAAGAGTAGGTCTCATAGATGCTGACATTTATGGTTTTAGTGTTCCAGATATGATGGGGATAGATGAAAAGCCTGGTGTTCAAGGAAAAGAGATTATTCCTGTAGAACGTCATGGTGTTAAAGTGATTTCAATGGCATTTTTCGTTGAAGAAAATGCACCAGTTATTTGGCGTGGTCCTATGTTAGGAAAAATGTTGACGAATTTCTTTGTTGAAGTTAAATGGGGAGAGTTAGATTACTTATTACTTGATTTACCTCCTGGAACAGGGGATGTAGCTCTTGACGTTCATTCAATGTTACCAAGTAGTAAAGAAATAATAGTAACTACACCACATCCAACAGCAGCATTTGTAGCAGCAAGAGCTGGAGCTATGGCTAAGCATACAGAGCATTCTATTTTAGGTGTTATTGAAAATATGAGTTATTTCGAAAGTAAAGAAACTGGAAAAAAAGAGTATGTATTTGGTAAAGGTGGAGGACGTAAACTTGCGGACGAGCTCAATACCCAATTGTTAGGAGAACTACCTCTTGAACAACCTTCTTGGAATCCTAATGACTTTTCACCATCTATTTATCAAGAAGAAGATCGATTAGGAAAAATCTATAAAACAATTGCGCAAAAAGTAATTGCTGCAACAATAAAATAATAAATAAACATTAGTGTAAAAGTGCTCGAAAAAAATATCATTTCGAGCGCTTTTTCTATTGCAAAATATAAAAATTCTGATAGAATATCTTTTTGTGAGCAAGTTAGAAGAATTGCTTAAAACAAAAATAAAATTATTAAAATAATTTGTTGACACTAAATGAATTGTTTGATAAGATATAAAAGTCGTTTTCAAGAAGTGTTAATACATTTTAAAAAATGTAAATTCGGTGTAAAATTTACCATTGCAAAATCTTGAAAAACGATATAAAATATTAAAAGTAATCGAAATTAGTTATTGACTTTCGAAATTGAAGTTGATATAATTTAATAGATTATATTTTAAATGAACATTGAAAACTGAATGACAATATGTCAACGTTAATTCCAATAAAGTAACTTAAATGTTACAAACACTATTTAGTATTATGAGCTAATCAAACATCATAAATTTTTATGGAGAGTT
>OFLO01000127.1_pt1 | contig 38203 bp, 30 predicted proteins | sample 1540831 | NCBI WGS metagenome assembly OFLO01 (sample SAMEA4413049, study PRJEB24355) | metagenome | biome: human; feature: gut; material: faeces | place: United Kingdom | collected 2010 | reverse complement strand
CAATCTATTGCATCGAAAAGAAATAATATCCCTCGAAAATCATTAAACTATAAAACACCAATAGAAGTATTCTTGAGTCACATATGCAAAGAGGAATTGTCTAACTTAATTTGACAATTAATATAATTAGAAATTTTATATGGTAGATAGAAAAAAGTACCATTATAGGCTACAATGAAGAAGGTGAAAAAGCAAAGAGACATTTTCAAAAGGAAAATGTCTCTTAAAATCAGTATTCTCTGTAATTGAATAACGCGCCCTGAGGGAATCGAACCCCCGTCTCAAGAACCGGAATCTTACGTGATATCCACTACACTAAGGGCGCGGCACGAATACTAGTTTAGCTGATATTGACAAAAATTACAAGAGGGAGGACGAAAATAATGAAATTTGAGCAACGAATGTCCCAACAACAAAAACAAGTCCAGAAGTTGGCCATGACTCAACAGCTTCAACAATCCATTCAAATTTTACAATTTAATACGGAAGAACTCGCTGCCTTTGTTGAAGCGAAAGCACTAGAGAATCCATTGATTGATTTACAAGTAGACACGCAGTACACCACAGATTTTCCGATAACTAGTCGTTCTTACACCAATCAAGACGAAGAAAATAATTATATGAATCAAATTCCAGACTATCATTTATCATTATTTGAGTCTTTAATTGATCAAATCCATTTGAATTACCGCGATACATACTTGCGAACATTGGTATTGTTTTTAGTAGAATATATAGACGTGAATGGTTATTTAACGATTTCGTTAGAAGAAGCGGCAGAGAAAACCGAAGCAAGCGCCATTCAAATGCTAGATGCATTAACTTTGTTACAACAGCTAGATCCAGCAGGTGTGGGGGCACGCAATTTACAAGAATGTTTGATGCTACAAACAGAACGAGACGATACCGCGCCTAATTTAGCGTATATTTTATTGGAGGAAGAATTTGATGCCTTAGTGAGTCGTAAATGGGGCCCGTTAGCTAAAAAATTCGGGATTGAATTAGCAGAAATTCAATTGATTTTTGATTATATACAAACGTTATCGCCAGCGCCAGGGAATATTTTTGATGCGACCGAGGAATTGTATATTCGACCAGATTTAACTGTCCGAATCAAGGAAGATCGAATAGTGGTGATTTCCAACAAAGCTGGTCGACCAACATTAAATTTTCAAGAAAATTATTTCAAACGAATGCAAGAGACTGACGACAAAGAAGTCCAAGAATATATTAAGGATAAGAAAAACGAATTTGAATGGTTAGAGCGCGCAGTGAATCAGCGTGGGGATACAATTTTACGTGTAGGGCAAGAAATTGTGCGCCGTCAAGAAGCCTTCTTTTTAGAAGCAGATCGGCCATTAAAACCAATGACTTTAAAAGAAATTGCGGATGCTTTGTCTATTCATGAATCGACAGTTAGTCGTGCGGTCAATGGAAAATATCTAGAAACCACGTTTGGCGTCTTTGAATTGCGCTCATTCTTCTCAACAAGTATTCTTTCATCAGAAGAAGATGGCGAGGATGTCTCAACAACGATGGTTAAAAAGCAACTACAAAAATTAATTGATCAAGAAGTAAAAAGTAAACCGTTGTCTGATCAAAAATTAGTCGAGCGATTAAAAGATTCAGGCATGGAAATATCCCGGCGAACGGTGGCAAAATATCGTGAAGCCCTAGGGATTCCATCTTCATCTAAACGAAAACGATATGAGTAAACAACCAAAGCTTATGAGTGATTTTCATAAGCTTTGGTTGTTTTTTTTGTGATTTAAAAAATGTTGGTTTTTTGAATTGTAAAAAAAGCCTAAAGGAGGCAAAGTTTGCTTGCCATTTCCTAGGAAAAAACGTATATTAAAGTTACTTGCTTCTTTAAATAAAGGAAAAGAATAATTTTATAGAAAAGTTGGAAAGCACAAATGAATCAGACAGCAAATAGCAAGAAAAAACGCTATATTACAGGTTTTGATGGCATTCGGACGATCGCTGTAATTGGCGTGATTTTGTATCACCTTTTTCCCCAAGTCATGCGAGGTGGCTACTTAGGTGTTCCGATTTTCTTTGTTGTTTCAGGTTATCTTATTAACGACTTGTTGCGGCAAGAATGGGCAGAAAATCAGACCATTGATTTAAAAGGATTTTATGTGCGAAGGATGAAACGGCTGTATCCAGCATTAATTGTGATGCTTTTAAGTGCAGTTAGTTATATTACACTCTTTCAGCAGGATTTATTAAACAATATTCGCAGCGTTGTCGCTAGTAGTATTTTTTATTACAACAACTGGTGGCAAATTTTTAAAGGGTTTTCTTATTTTGATGGATTTGCGACACAATCGCCATTTGTACATATTTGGTCATTGGCAGTTGAAGCGCAAAATTATTTAATTTGGCCATTACTTTTTATTCTTCTGGAACGCTTTGTTCGTAAGCGCGGTCGAATTTTCAGTTTAGTTTTAATCGGCGCTTTAATTTCGGTGACGCTGATGGCCGTTTTATATGTTCCTGGCGCAGATCCTACACGTGTCTATTATGGAACAGACACACGTGTTTTTTCTATTTTACTAGGTAGTGCATTGGCGTATGTTTGGCCAAGCACACGTTTGAAAGAAGAAATTCCAGAAGCCTCTAAAAAAATCTTAAATGGTGCTGGTTTAAGTGCCTTAGTTCTTTTAGTATTAGCCTTTTTAACATTATCAGATCATACAAATTTTGTTTATTACGGCGGCATGTTTTTAATTAGTTTGGCAGCCACCGTTTTAGTGGCCGTCACTGCACATCCAGGGGCAGATATGAATCGTTGGTTAACGAATCCAGTCTTTACGTGGATAGGTAAACGGAGTTATGGCATTTACTTGTATCAATTCCCCATCATGATTTTTTATGAGGCCAAAATTAAGACCTTATCGGACCATGTTTTTCTACATTCATTGGTTGAAATAGCATTAATTTTAGTCGTGAGCGAATTGTCTTATCGTTTTATCGAACATCCACTGACACGATTGTCTTATAAGGATGTCTGGACTCAATTCACTGAGTTCTTACGGAAACCGTGGGGCCTTCGTGAAAAAGGGACAATGGCCTTTATGACAGTGATTAGCGTGATTGCAGTATTCGGTTTAATTGTGGCTCCAGCAAACGCTAAAAGTGCGCAACAAGAGCAACTAGAAAAAAATATTGCGAAAAATCAGCAAAAAATTGAAGAACGTAAAAAAGAAGTCCAAGAAAGTGGCACGAAAAATAGTAGCACGTCCACAGAAAGTAGTACAAAACCGAGTGAAAGCCAAGACGTTCTACCCACACAACTTACACCAGAGCAAGTAAAAAAAGCGCAGAATTTAGAAATCACAACTATTGGTGATTCTGTTATTCTAGATGGTGCTAGCGGGTTACAAGATATTTTCCCTAAAATGATTATCGATGGGGAAGTGGGCCGTCAATTGTATAGTAGCATTTCACTAATTGGTGAACTAGACAAAAAGAAAATGCTCAAAGATACTGTTTTAGTGAGTTTAGGTACGAATGGTCCTTTTACAGAGGCACAATTTGATGAATTTATGAAAGCGTTAGGTAATCGAAAAGTTTATTGGATTAATGTTCGCGTTCCAACTAGAAGATGGCAAAATCAAGTAAATAGTTTACTTAGTCAAATGGACAAAAAATACGATAACTTAACGGTCATTGACTGGTTTAATTATAGTAACGCCCATGATGATTGGTTTTATGATGACCGAGTTCATCCAAATGTGGCAGGCGGCGAGCAATATACACACTTTATCGCGGAGAAAATTTTACAGTAGCAAGAAACTTCCAGCTCAGATGAAAGGGGCTGGAAGTTTTTTGTTATAGGAAAAGCAAATATAGGTAATTTAATGATTTTCTTGAAAACCTAAGCTTTTTTTTTAGATATCTGGTATACTATTTTTGTTACAAGTTCCCGAAAGGATTTAGCAAGTAATTGTCGTTACTTACTAAAGATGCCTTGTAACCGAAACTATTTAGGGGGAATAACATTATGACAGAAAGACATTTATTTACATCAGAATCCGTTTCAGAAGGACATCCAGATAAGGTAGCTGACCAAGTCAGTGATGCAATTTTAGATGCGATTTTGGAGAAAGATCCGATGGCCCGCGTGGCATGTGAAACATCCGTAACAACTGGTTTAGTCCTAGTATTTGGAGAAATTTCTACAACAGCTTATGTAGATATCCAAAAAATTGTTCGTCAAACTGTGAAAGATATTGGTTATACACGAGCAAAATATGGATTTGATGGAGAGACTGTCGCAGTTCTTGTAGCAATCGATGAGCAATCACCTGATATCGCTCAAGGGGTTGACGCAGCCTTAGAAGTGCGTGATCAAGATGAAAAAGACGATATTGGCGCTGGTGACCAAGGCTTAATGTTTGGTTTTGCCGTTGACGAAACACCAGAATTAATGCCATTACCGATCGCGTTAAGTCATCGTTTGGTTCGCCGTTTAGCAGAATTGCGGAAGGAAAAAGTCTTACCTTACTTACGTCCTGATGCAAAATCTCAAGTAACAGTGGAATATGATGATCAAGGTCAACCACAACGTGTGGATACGATCGTCATCAGTACACAACATGATGATGAAACAACCTTAGAACAAATCGAAAAAGATATTAAAGAACAAGTAATCAATGAGGTGATTCCTCATGAACTTTTAGATGATGAAACAAAATACTTTATCAACCCAACTGGTCGCTTTGTAATCGGTGGCCCTCAAGGAGATGCCGGCTTAACTGGTCGTAAAATTATCGTTGATACTTATGGCGGTTATGCTCGTCATGGCGGCGGCGCTTTTTCTGGAAAAGATGCAACCAAAGTTGACCGCTCTGCTAGTTATGCTGCGCGTTATATCGCGAAAAACATTGTTGCTGCTGGTTTGGCGAAAAAAGTAGAAGTCCAATTAGCTTATGCAATTGGTGTGGCGCAACCAGTGTCTATTTCTATTAATACGTTTGGTACGAGTGATCTTCCAGAAAGTAAATTAATCGAAGCAGTTCGTAAAAACTTTGATTTACGTCCAGCAGGTATTATTGAAATGCTAGATTTACGTCGCCCAATTTATAAACAAACTGCGGCTTATGGTCATTTTGGTCGAACAGATATTGATTTACCTTGGGAACAAACAGATAAAGTTGAAGCGTTAAAAGCTAGTTTAGCTGAATAATTAAATAAAAAAAACAAGAAGTCAGCCAATACTTGGCTGACTTCTTGTTTTTTTTGTAATAATTTTTTTATGAAAAAGCATTTTTTTAAGACATTTTGTTCTTTTTTGTATAGAATAGCTATGGAGCAATTTAGAAAATTGACAATTGAACAGAAAAGGATGTGAACAAATGGCAAAAGAAACAAATGTTAAGTTAGTCACGGTGAGTGTTTTTGTGGCAACATTTATGACAGCCATTGAAGGGACCATTGTGTCTACTGCGATGCCAACGATTGTCGGCTCGTTACATGGCATGGAAATTATGAACTGGGTATTTTCAATTTATTTATTAACGAATGCGATGTTAACACCGATTTATGGGAAACTTGCGGATAAAATTGGTCGTAAACCTGTCTTCATGATTGGCATTATCATTTTTATTTTGGGCTCCTCGTTGTGTGGCTTTGCTCAAGATATGTTGACCTTAATTATTGCCCGCGCAATTCAAGGTGTGGGGGCAGGCGCAATTTTACCAGTTGCGTTAACGATTATTGCCGATATGTATACATTGGACAAGCGAGCGAAAATTTTAGGTTTAAACAGTGCCGCCTGGGGAATTGCTAGTATTTTTGGTCCGTTAGCAGGTGGTTTTATTGTAGATACAGTCGGTTGGCATTGGATTTTCTTCATTAATATTCCTATTGGACTTGTTTTATTGGGCTTGATTAGTATTTTCTTAGTTGAACCAAAGCGGGAACGGACCAAGATGCCAATGGATATTTTGGGCAGCGTCACTTTGATGGCAGTGCTGCTAACGTTATTGCTAGGTTTTCAAATGATTAGCGATAATGGTTTTACATTAGTAACATTTGGTTGTTTGAGTTTGAGTGTGCTCTTTTTTGTAGCGTTTGTGATGATAGAAAAACGCGCGCAAGACCCAGTGATTGATTTGCATTTATTTAATCAACCAACGTTTGTTTTAGTAAATCTTATTGCAGCGCTTATTAGCGGTTTCTTAATGGGGATTGATGTCTACATTCCGATGTGGATGCAAGGTGTCTTAGGAAAAAGTGCAGGAATTGGTGGCTTAGTTTTAGCGCCTATGTCGTTACTTTGGATGGCTGGATCATTTATAGCAAGTAGCTTCATGGAAAAATATGCTATGAAAAAAGTCTTAACGATTGGGTTATCGATTCTATTAGTCGGGGCCATCTTTTTAGTGGTAATGCCAATGGCCGTTCCGTTTTGGCTTTTCTTTGTAGTGTCTTCTGTCTTAGGAGTTGGTTTTGGGATTACTATCACAACGACTACGGTGACAGCACAAAGTACAGTGGAGCCTGAAAAAATGGGGGTTGCAACATCGTTTAATACGTTGGTGCGTACAATTGGGCAGACTGTGATGGTGTCAATTTTTGGTGTGATTTTAAATGCAGGAATGTTTGCGAAATTGGAAGCGAGCGCGTTAAACGTCGATGCAGATGTCATGAATCAATTAGTGAATCCACATACTGCAAATTTAATTCCAGCTGCGTTGTTAAAACCATTACGCGGTATCCTCTATGCAGGTCTGCATAATGTTTACTTAGTCGGTGCGGGCTTAGTTGTTGTCGCTCTTTTGTTAAATATTTTCGCAAAAGCGCAACGAGCGAAGGTTTAGTGGTACACTAATAGAAAGAGTATTGGAGGGAAAAGTAGATGGCCTTTTTACAAGCAAATATTTATTCAAATGTATTGGAAATGGAAGTGAATGTGAACGTAATTTTACCACAAGAAACGGTAAAAAAAGTGGGCACAAGTACCCAAGCAGCATTAACAGATATTCCCGTGTTGTATTTATTACATGGGATGGGAGGAAATCACAGCGTCTGGGCTCGCAGAACCTCTATTGAGCGGTATGTCGCTGATTTGGGGATTGCTGTCATTATGCCGTCCACGGATTTAGCTTGGTATACGGACACGCAATACGATATGAACTATTGGACGTTTATCTCAGAAGAATTACCGAAAATTTGTCATCAACTCTTTCCACAGTTAAGTACAAAACGAGAAAAAACCTTTGCCGCTGGTTTGTCAATGGGTGGTTATGGCGCCTTGAAATTAGGATTAGCGAAACCAGAATCTTTTGCAGCCGTTGCTTCTTTGTCTGGGGCAGTTAGTTTATCATCCACTAGTTTTGGGGAATTATTAAAAGTCCGTAAGCGAAGCTATTGGGAAGGTATTTTTGGCCCGTTAGATCAAATTGAAGGTTCCATTCACGATCCGCTGTATTTATTACAACAATTAGTAGAAAGCCAAACAGAAATGCCCCAATTTTACCTTTGTTGTGGGGAGCAAGATATGTTACTTTCTGCTAATCAACAGATGGCTCAAGCGTTGGAACAGGCACAGGCAAGTTACACTTTTGAAACTGGACCAGGAGAACATGACTGGGTGTTCTGGGATGAATGGATTCAAAAAGCCTTGGCTTGGCTACCAATACCAAAATAGAGAAAGTAGTTTTCAATATTTATTTTAAAAGTTAACCCTTGGTCCGTCAGTCATTTCGACTGACGGACCAAGGGCTTTTTTTATTTAGATGAAGATGTGTTGTCTGCTTGCAACCCATCTAAGTAGGTTTTAACGGCTTGAATAAAGGCGGATTTTTGGTGGATGGAGTGTCGAAATTGAATGCTTTCCTCCATGTACGTTAACTCATTGTCGGAGACATATTGTTTCATGTGCAGCACTTGTTCTTTTAAATAGTCATCTCCGTTCAATACTTGCGAAACGAGCTGTTTTTCCTCCGTTGCGTCCATAATCATCCCAAATAAAAGATGTTGTAAAGACGTTACTGCTAAATGAGTCATTTCTGGTGAAAAACCTGCTTCTCTTAAAATGCCCATCATTTGATTTAAATGGCATAATCGTTGGGGATAGGCAGGGACGGTTTGGATTTCGATAGCTACGGCACAGGGAAATTGTTGATAGAGATCATAATAGTTTTCCATGAAGGCTAGTAAGTCAGAATACCATTCACCACATAATGCAGGTTCTTGAAAGTGCTCTTCAATCGCTTCAGCCATACTTTGAAGTAAGGCTTGCTTATTTTTAAAATACCAATAAATTGCGGGCGCCTGTACACCAAGCTGTTTGGCGACTTTACGCATAGAAAGTTGTTCTAAAGTGGGACTTTTTTCTAACAAAGAAAATGCGGCTGCAATAATCGTGTCTTTTGATAATTTCGGTTCCATGATTTTAGCTCCTATTAAACGTTATCTTCGTAAGTTTATCAAAAAGAAGGTACACTTTATGATAGGAAAAACTTGTGAAAAATTAACTTGTTCGCTTGTATTTTACCACTTAAAATGGTAAATTATGAATCGGCCTTATTTTACAGTGTTAAATTGGTGAAGTCAATGAGCAAATTGATTTTTTTGTAATGGGGAAGAATTCGCAGACCAACACTGAAGAAGCAGGGAACTATTTTAAGAAAGTAGGGATAAGATGGACCTTATTATTCAACACGCCAAAAAATACAAAGGCTCGGTAGTTATTGCCTTGTTGGCGGTGATCGTAATGGTTGTCTCAGCACTTTGGCAACCAAAATTGTTACAACAAGTGTTGGAAGCAATTATGAATGACGATAGCGACAAAATGAAAAACTTAGGGATTCAATTAATTGCCATTGCAGGATTAGGACTCGTTGCAGGGGTTATTAATACAATTTTTTCTGCCAAAGTTGCCCAAGGTGTCAGTGCTGACATTCGTGAAGCAACTTTCCGCAAAATCCAAACCTTTTCATTTGGCAATATCGAAAAATTTTCAGCAGGTAACTTAGTTGTTCGTTTAACAAATGACGTTACTCAAATTCAAAATGTCATTATGATTGCGTTGCAGACACTTTTTAGAATTCCTTTTTTATTTATCGGGAGTTTTATTTTAGCGATGCTAACCTTGCCACAACTATGGTGGGTGATTGTTGCACTTGTCATCGCAGTTATTTTGATTTCTATGCTGTCCTTTTCGCAAATGGGCAAGCATTTCATGATTATTCAAAACTTGATTGATAAGATTAATGGTATTGCAAAAGAAAATTTGTTAGGCATTCGTGTCGTCAAATCATTTGTTCAAGAAAAAAATCAATTGTCACGTTTTACAAAAGTGAGTGAAGAATTAACCACCCATAACTTAATCGTAGGTAGCTTATTTGCTGTGATGATTCCAGCGTTTATGTTGGTGGCGAACTTAGCTGTTGTAGGCTCAATTTTCTTTGTGAGTAACTTAGTCAAGGACGATCCAACTTTAATCGGTGGTGTCGCTTCCTTTATGAACTATTTAATGCAAATTATGATGGCGATTATTATCGGCGGAATGATGATGATGATGACTTCTCGTGCCGCTGTTTCCATTAAGCGGATTAAAGAAGTGATGGAAACAGAACCAGATGTTACCTACAAAAAAGTCCCAGAACAAGAGTTAATTGGTAGTGTTGAGTTTGATCACGTATCTTTCCGTTATCCTGGGGATGAAGAAGATACCTTGAAAGACATCTCTTTCTCTATTCAGCCAGGTGAAATGATTGGGATTGTGGGCGCAACTGGCGCTGGTAAATCTACATTGGCACAATTAATTCCACGTTTGTTTGATCCGACAGAAGGAAAGATTGAAGTTGGTGGTGTCGATTTACGAGAAGTGAACGAACACAGTTTACGAAAAACAGTTTCCTTTGTGTTGCAAAAAGCAATCCTGTTCTCTGGAACGATTGCGCAAAATCTACGCCATGGTAAACGTGACGCTTCTGAAGCGGATATGGAACGGGCTTCAGGCATCGCCCAAGCCAAGGAATTTATTGAAAAATTAGCAGAAGGTTATGATGCACCCGTCGAAGAACGGAGTAATAACTTTTCTGGTGGACAAAAACAACGGTTATCAATTACAAGAGGTGTGATTGGTGAGCCTAAAATTTTGATTTTAGATGATAGCACCAGCGCGTTGGATGCTCGTTCGGAGCGGTTAGTCCGAGAAGCGTTGGATAAAGAGTTAAAAGAGACTACCACGATCGTTATTGCCCAAAAAATTTCTTCTGTTGTCCATGCAGATCGTATTTTAGTATTGGATAATGGACGTTTAGTCGGGGAAGGCACGCATGAAGAATTAGCAGCTACGAACCCCGTGTATCAAGAAATTTACGAAACTCAAAAAGGAAAGGAGGAAGCTTAATGACTGATTTAATAAAAGCTAGTAAATTTTTCTATCATTATTTAAAACGTTACAAAGTTTCTTTCCTCTTTATTTTCTTAGCAATTTTCGCAGCGACTTATTTACAAGTCAAAGCGCCGCAATTCGTTGGGGAAGCTATTCAGGAATTAGCGAAATATGCGGTTAATGTGATGCAAGGAAAAGACGATAAAAGTGCGTTCGTTTCTGTCATTTGGAAACTACTCATTTTTTATGTCTTAACTAGTGCCGCTAGTTTCATTTATAGTATTCTCTTTACACAAGTCGTGGGGAAATCAACAAACCGCATGCGGATTGGTTTGTTTAATAAATTAGAAAAATTGACTATTCGTTTCTTTGATTCTCATCAAGATGGTGAAATTTTAAGTCGTTTTACTAGTGATTTAGACAACATCCAAAACAGTTTAAACCAAGCGTTGCTACAAGTATTAACCAATATTGCCTTATTAGTTGGTGTCTTAATCATGATGTTCCGTCAAAATGTGGAACTGGCATGGGCTACAATTGCTTCTACGCCGATTGCGATTTTAATTGCGGTCTTTGTGATTAGCAAGGCGCGCAAATATGTCGATTTACAGCAAGATGAAGTGGGTAAATTAAATGGCTATATGGATGAAAAAATTAGTGGGCAACGTGTGATTATCACTAATGGCTTACAAGAAGAAACCATTGACGGTTTTTTAGAGCAAAATGAAAAAGTTCGTGCAGCTACGTATAAAGGTCAAGTGTATTCAGGATTACTTTTCCCAATGATGCAAGGAATGTCATTAGTCAATACGGCGATTGTTATTTTCTTTGGTGGTTGGTTAGCAATCAATGGCTCTGTTGATCGTGCCGCTGCGCTAGGTTTAGTCGTTATGTTTGTCCAATATTCCCAACAATATTATCAACCATTAATGCAAATTTCTTCAGGTTATAGCATGATTCAATTAGCTGTTACAGGCGCTCGTCGTTTAAATGAGATGTTTGATGAACCAGATGAAATTCGTCCCGAAAATGGCGGAAAATTAGAAGAGATTAACAAAGCTGTGGCTTTAAATCATGTTGTTTTTGGCTATAATCCAGAAACGCCTGTGTTGAAAGATGTTTCTATTCATGTGGATAAAGGTGAAATGGTCGCTTTAGTCGGACCGACAGGCTCAGGAAAAACAACGATTATGAATTTAATGAATCGCTTTTATGATGTGAATGAAGGCGCCGTGACGTTTGATGGTGTGGACATTCGTGAAATGGATTTAGATAGCTTGCGTTCACATGTAGGCATTGTTTTGCAAGAGTCCGTTCTATTTTCAGGAACAATTCGTGAGAATATTGCTTTTGGTAAGCCAGAGGCCACGGATGAAGAAATTGTTCAAGCAGCGAAACAAGCGAATATCCATGAATTTATTGTAAATCTTGAGCAAGGCTATGATACTGAGATTACGGAAGAGAATAACCTTTTCAGTACGGGGCAAAAGCAATTAGTAAGTATTGCACGAACGATTATTACCAATCCAGAATTATTAATTTTGGATGAAGCAACAAGTAATGTTGATACAGTAACAGAAGCTAAAATCCAAAAAGCGATGGACGAAGCAATTAAAGGGCGCACCAGTTTTGTGATTGCCCATCGTTTGAAAACGATTCTAAATGCGGATCGGATTATTGTTTTACGAGACGGTGAAGTCATTGAAGAAGGCAACCACCATGAACTAGTTGAACAAGATGGATTCTATGCGGAACTTTATAAAAATCAATTTGTTTTTGAATAAGTCGAAAAAGAAGCAAAATGAGTCATTCTCATTTGCTTCTTTTTTTGCTATGCTAAATAGAAAAAGGAGAAATGTCAATGGAAAAAATGAGGAATGTACGGCAATTATGGCGCACGTTTTTGGTGCTAAATACTTTATTTGTACTGAGTGTATTCAGAGAGAATCGATGGACAAAATCGGCACTACTTTTTTGGTTGTTGGCTAATAGTTTTTTATATGGACTGCAGTAGTTGATTTATCTTGGGGGCGAAAAAGGCTGGCTGATACATCTGCAGCGGTGGTATTATTGCGCGATTCTTCTCCAAATAGTAGGCACATTGATTGTATATTTTTCGTTTTTTGTATAAAGGTCTCTCGTTTCTTGCCGGAGAATATGCTAAAATAAAAAGCAGCAGGGGGCGAGAAAACCATGGAAAAGCCAAATAAACGCAAAGCTGATTTAGAACGTACACGGCAAATTATTTTGTCTGTCGCTTCTGAATTATTCATGACAAAGGGGTTCAAAAATACCTCCACTCGTGAAATTGCTTTAAAAGCGAACATTACCCAACCGAATCTCTATCACCATTTTAAAAATAAAAAAGAACTGTATTTAGCTGTGATTGAAGAATTAACGTCCCGTGTTCAGGAAGAATTAGTCCCAATTGTTTCTGGAAATGCATCAGTAGAAGAAAAACTTTATCAATTAATCAAAGTTTTGTTAGATGAACATCCGACCAATCTTTTCTTAATGTTGAACGACATGTTTCAAGAAATGGGCCCTGATTACAATCGTACGCTGTATCAAATTTTCAAAAAAACCTATATCAATAATATTGCGGCTATTTTTGAAAGTGAACCTGAAACCAATTGCTTACAAGAGGGCATCAGTGTAGATGATGCAACTCGGTTTATTTTATATAACGTTAGTGCATTATTGAGTATTGAAAAAACGTACCAGCGAAAAACAGTGGATGACGATGTCAAAAAATTCATTCAATTTATGCTACATGGCGTTCTGAAAAGTCACAAATAAAAAATAGAGAAGCCCTGTTGGAAAACAGACTTCTCTATTTTTTTGTAAAATTCACTTATCGATCGATAAATAATTATTGATTTATCGATCGATAAGTGATATAGTTTATTTCGAAAAGAAGAAAGAGGTGAACCATTCATGTTTTTAGGATTTAATGAAATGAAGTATTCAAAAGGACGGTACGTCCTTGTAGTTTTAGTAATGGTCTTGATTGCTTGGTTAATTTTTATTTTGTCAGGTTTAGCGAACGGTTTAGCTCAAGGAAATCGTTTAGCCGTAGATCAATGGCAAGCGAATCAAGTGGTTTTATCAAAAGAGGCCAATAGTAATTTAAATGTATCAGTGTTAGATGAAAACGTGAAAGAAACGATTTCAGGAGGCAAAATTGCACCGATTGGTCAACAGTCGTTAGCCATCCGCCCAGCAGATGACAAAAAGGCTGAATTAACGAATGTTAGCTTATTTGGGATTGAAAAAGAAAGTTTTTTAATGCCAAAAGTGATTGAAGGAAACGCATTTACTGATAAAAATCAAGTGATTGCTTCAGAAACATTGAAAAATCAAGGATTTAAAATTGGCGACAAATTAACTGCAGGGAAATATGATGAGCAATTAGAAATTGTCGGCTTTATTTCTAAAAGTAGCTATAACATTGTGCCGGTTATTTACACTTCTCTGGATACTTGGCGGTCAATTAAATATGGTGACAATCCAGCAATGGCCAAAATGGTTAATGGTTTCATTGTTCGCAGCAAGGACAACGCGGAAGTTAAAACGACTAATAAAGACAGCCAAGTTCTTTCAATTTCAGATTTTATTGAAAAACTGCCAGGATACAGCGCTCAAAACTTGACCTTGGATGGCATGATTTATTTCTTGATTGTGATTGCAGCGTTCATTATCGGTATTTTTATCTTTGTGATGACTTTACAGAAAACAGCAATGTTCGGTGTCTTAAAAGTTCAAGGGGTGCCGACTAGTTTCTTAGCAAAGGCAGTCATGCTACAAACCGCTTTATTGGCTGTTCTAGGAGTGGCGATTGGTCTTGCTTTAACGGGAATTACCGTGCTCTTTTTACCAGAAGCGATGCCTTATGCAACTAATGGACCACGCATGATTTTGTTTAGTGTACTATTGATTTTATCTGCATTAATTGGCGGGGCATTTTCAATTCGAACGATTGCTAAAATTGATCCGTTAATCGCGATTGGAGGTTAGAGACATGGCAAATGTTTTAGAAATGAAAAATATTTATAAAAAATATGGTGAAAAACATACAGAAGTGATCGCGTTAAAAGAATTATCTTTTGCGGTTCAACCAGGTGAATTTGTCGCAGTAATTGGTCCTTCTGGTTCTGGTAAAAGTACCTTTTTAACGATTGCAGCTGGTTTACAGGCACCGACAAGTGGTGAAGTCATTGTTGGCGGGCAATCACTAAATAAGTTAACGAAGAAGCAACGTTTGGCGCAACGTTTTCAAAAAATCGGCTTTATTTTACAAAGCTCTAATTTGGTTCCATTTTTAACAGTGGAAGATCAATTTCACTTAATTGAAAAAGTTGATAAGTCACGTAAAAATAGTGAATTAAAAGAGCAATTGTTAGAGACGTTGGGTTTAAAAGAATTACGAAATAGTTATCCTCGTGATCTCTCTGGTGGGGAAAGACAACGGGTAGCCATTGCGTGTGCATTGTATCATGAGCCAGATGTAATTTTGGCAGATGAACCAACGGCTAGTTTAGATACAGAAAAGGCGTTTGATGTTGTCCAATTACTAGCGAAAGAGGCCAAAGAGAAAGATAAAGGGATTATCATGGTGACACATGATGAGCGTTTGTTGAAATACTGTGATCGAGTGGTTCGTATTCGTGATGGTGAATTGACAGAGTAACAAAACAAATAAAAGAGAACATGATCGGATTGCTGGAGACAATCCGACCATGTTCTCTTATTTCTTTTCAATACAGAAAAGAACAGGTGGCTGATTTTTTTGATTGATAAACTCATAACGTAAGACACTGTAAACATCTTGTGGTAAGGCTTGCGTGTAATTAGTGACCAAATCAAGTTCCTCTGAACCACCTTCGTGGCCATAATAAACGACTAAAATAATGCGACTTCCTTTTACCAAATGAGGCAGTAACCCATCTAACGCCTGTTTAGTCGTAGCGGGTTTTGTAATAATTTCCTTATTACTTTTAGGTAAATAGCCTAAGTTAAAAATAGCGGCAGTGATTTCTGTTTCTTCATCTAGGACAGCATGAAGATGTTCATGTCCTAATGGAAATAACGTAGTTTGTGGGAGTAAATTAAGTTCTGTTAACTTTTGTTCTGTATTGATCAACGCTTCTTTTTGGATATCAAAGGCGAAAACTTCACCAGAAGGGCCAACCAGCTCTGCTAAGAATGCTGTATCATGACCATTTCCCATTGTTGCATCAATGACGAAGTCGCCAGGTTCCACCACTTCTTTTAAAAGTTGGTGACTAAAATGTAGGGCTGTTTGTAGCATTAATTGAAAACTTCCTTTCCTGAAATGACAGTATATTTTCCTTGATAACTGTTGCGGCGTTTCATTTCCGCATCAATCGCATTGAGGACTTCCCATTTTTTCAAACTCCACATCGGTCCGATAATTGTTTCAAAGGGAGCATCGCCTGTCAAGCGATGAATAACAATTTCGGGTGGAATCATTTCTAACTGATCACAAATCACTGAAACATAGGCTTCTTTGCTCATCAATTGTAAGCGTCCTTCATTATAATCCCGCATCATTTTGGTATTTGTCATTAAATGAAGTAAGTGCAGTTTAATCCCTTGGATATCTGAATCCTGAATAGTTCGCCGCACATTTTCGCGCATCATGGCAGGTGTTTCCCCAGGTAGCCCGTTAATTAAATGTGTACAGACCCGAATCCCGTGTTTCCGTAATTTAGCCACACCATCTAGATATGTTTGATAATCATGAGCGCGATTAATGGCAGCGCTAGTTTCCTCAAACGTGGTTTGCAAACCCAACTCTACCCATAAATAAAAGCGTTCATTTAATTCGGCTAAATAGTTCACTACCTCATCAGGCAAACAATCAGGACGGGTACCAATGGATAAACCAACGACACCTTTTTCATTGACTACTTGTTCAAACCGATGACGAATAACGTCAACAGGCGCATGTGTATTGGTGAAATTTTGGAAGTAAACAATGTATTGATCGACAGTTGGCCATTTTTGATGCATCAATTGGATTTCTTTTTGAAATTGAAGCGGCAAGGGATCGCTAGGTGCAACAATCATGTCGCCTGAGCCAGAAACACTACAGAACGTACAACCACCTTTGGCAACCGTCCCATCACGATTGGGGCAATCAAAGCCACCATCAATTGGCACTTTAAAAATCTTTTCACCAAACTGTTGACGAAGTGCATAGTTCCAAGTGTGATAGCGTTTATTTGGATCATCTGAATAAGGAAAAATTTGCATAATCAAGACTTCTTTCTAGCGTTGTTTGCTTTGAAATCGCCAAACAAAGCGTTTTTCTAAATAAATAGGGTAACTTAATAACAACCAAGCTAAACCAAGACAAAAACCACCTAAGATATCGCTAGGGAAATGGACACCTAAATAGATTCGACTAACCCCAATCATGAAAATCCCAATACCTAGTAAAATTTGCACACAAAGGCGGACCGTTTTATTTTTAATGAAAATTGGCAGAATCAATAAAATAGTGCCGTAGAACAAGGTACTTCCTACAGCATGTCCGCTAGGAAAACTATACGTATGTTCAGTTACTAAATGCTCCAAAGTAGGACGTTGGCGCATAAAGAATAATTTTAATAAAGAATTACCTACGCCAGCAATTAAGGCAGTATTAATAAAGAGCCATAATGCTTCAGCATAATATTTCCAAACAATAAACAGAGCAATGACAACGATTGCTAAGATGATAATCGTCAATGAATTGGCAAATTTGGTGTACCAAATAAAAAAGTTATTTAGCTGTGGAAAAGGACGACGAACAAAAGAAGTAATCGTTTGATCAAAGCCTTTGAGCCAGGTTGGATAAAAACGAACAACATAGCCTAAAAACATAAATACTAAAAGAAAACAACTACCTGCAAATTGATAATAAAGTTTGTTTTTCATAAAAAATCCTTTCAAAAATTAATCGCAACAATCCGTATTATACCATCAAAAGGGTAAAAAATTAAAAGATAATTTCATTGCCTGATTTGGAGGGGATACAGATATTAAAAAAGTTCTGGCACCACAATCTCTCATTGTGGTACCAGAACAGATGTTTTAACTGGCACATGTTTATTGATTATCATCATCAGGAGTATCAACGGTAATATCGCCGAATTCGCTAGAAAGGTTAAACTCTGTATCCGCACGACCATTCTTATAAGATGTTCGCTCTTTGTTTAAAAGTTGAACATCACCTAATTTTGATTCACCTTTGATTGAAATGTTACGCAAAATTTCTCCAGAATTTACATAAATATCTCCATGGACAAGAGCAACAGTTAATTTTTTAGGCACAGCAGGCATGTCTAAAGAAAAATCACCATTTTCACTTGAAAAGTTAGCTTCTCCTTTGAAATCATAGACGCTAATATCGCCATCTGTCGTTGTTGCTTGGATGTTTCCGCGAGCATTTTGCACTCGAATATCACCAGAAGTAGTAGTATTTTTGATTTCATCAAAATAGGCTGAATCCAACGTTATATCGCCGTCAGTGGTTTCAACTGTTGCTGTTTTAGCGGAAGTATCCGCTGAAAGGTAGATACCATCTGAAGAGTTAAGCGTCATTTTTTTGGCTTTAACACCCGATAGACTAACATAAGAATTTGGTAGATTAGTTGTTAATTCGTCTACGTTAAAAGCATTCAATGAAACTTGTGAATGGGTTGAGCCATCAATCACTAACTTTTTCACATTATTAGGAATCTGGACACTCACGTTCGGTGTGAAGTCACTAAAAATACCAATATTAAAGAATGACAATTCGGGTTGGTTTTGTGTACGAGTGGTATTGATGGTTGCTGTTATTTTATTTTTTTCTTCTTTGACATCTAAGGTGCCTTCAGCTTTTGAATAAAAGGCATTATTCGGTGATCGTAACCCCATTTTGTTACTATCAGTTTTATAAATGGTATAAGGGCCTTTGCCTTTTAAGGATAAGTGAAGTTCTTCGCCTGCTTGTTTATTTTTTAGTGTATAACTTTTTTTTAGCGGTGTGACTGATTTTTCCGCTTGTTTGTAAAAATAGACGGCGCCAGATCCACCAATTAGCATCGCTAAGACAGCAATGGATAAGAGAATCCCTGTTGTTTTTTTCATTAGATATCACCTCGTAAAACAGCAATGTTCCATTGGAAATAACGCTTAAAGACATGTGCTGAAAATTTTAAAATTGGTAGAAACAGTAACCAACCAATGATTGATGCACCAAATAAAAAGAGACTCATAGATAATTGGAAAAAGGAAGCGGCATTTGCTTGGGTAATGACACTATAAATACCATAAATTGGTGAAAATAAAGTTGCAACTCCGGCAATGCCACAACCGACGTACATTAAGGCAATCCCTAAAATAACCCAAAACATGAAGAAAAAATTTAAACAGAAAATACCAAGCACTTGGAAAAATCGGGTTAGTGGCCGATGCTGTGGTCGTCGATAGTATGGAGAATCATTATCATAGTAAAATTCAGATTCTTCTTCATAGGGATGATCATAAGCAGGTGTAGCCGCTGGAATTTCTTGCCAGCCATTATTTTCAATTTTTCGTTCCGTCAATTCGATGCCTTGTTCTTTTAAAATTTCTTCTGCGATAACTCGTGGTTTCCCCAATGATTTTGCCACTTGTTCTTCTGTTTCGCCTTCCGCAACACGAGCATCAAATAACGCCTTGTATTTCGCAAGAATAATAGCTTGATCTTTTGGATTTAATGCTTTTAAATAAATTTTCAGCTCAATAATAAAATGTTCTTTATTCATTCCGCTCCCTCTTTCTACACGATTCATTTCTCATCTTAAACTATAATTTCTTTTTGGGCGAATAACAAGAGGAATTAAAAAAATCAGACTAAGGTAAAGAAGCGTCTACAACTAAAGTCGCAGTTTTTTTCCGAGTAGTAACAAGAGAGGAAATCCATGTTAAAAAACATTACTTCTTTACAATCTAGTTACAGTAATATGAAATTTTGTTGAAGTGTTTTTAATTCGCCATAAAAAAAGGTATACTTGTTATAATAACAAAACTAAAAAATTACATTTACATATAAGTTAAAAAAGGAAAGTTGGGGACGTATCAATGAAGAAAGAATCAATGTCACGTATCGAAAGAAGGAAAGCACAACAAAGAAAGAAAACGCCAGTACAATGGAAGAAGAGCACTACTTTATTCAGCTCGGCGTTAATTGTTTCATCTGTAGGAACGCCCGTTGCGTTACTACCAGTGACTGCTGAGGCAACAGAAGAGCAGCCAACAAATGCGGAAGTTGCCCAAGCACCTACTACGGAAACTGGCTTAGTAGAGACACCAACAACAGAAACTACGCCAGGAACTACGGAACAACCGACAACGGATTCGTCAACAACGACTGAATCGACAACTGAATCATCAAAAGAAACACCAACAACACCAAGTACCGAGCAACCAACAGATGATTCAACTACACCTGTGGAATCAGGAACGACTGATTCTTCAGTAGCAGAAATTACGCCAGTAGCTCCTTCAGCAACCGAGTCTGAAGCAGCGCCTGCGGTTACACCCGATGATGAAGTAAAAGTACCAGAAGCTAGAGTAGCTTCTGCGCAAACTTTTTCAGCGTTATCACCGACGCAAAGTCCTTCAGAATTTATTGCCGAGTTAGCTCGTTGTGCACAACCTATTGCGCAAGCCAATGATTTATATGCATCAGTGATGATGGCTCAAGCAATCGTTGAAAGTGGTTGGGGAGCAAGTACGCTATCTAAGGCACCAAACTATAACTTATTTGGGATTAAAGGCAGCTACAATGGACAATCTGTCTATATGGATACATGGGAATATTTAAACGGCAAATGGTTAGTGAAAAAAGAACCTTTCCGTAAATATCCTTCTTACATGGAATCATTCCAAGATAATGCGCACGTGCTAAAAACAACTTCTTTCCAAGCGGGCGTTTACTATTATGCTGGGGCTTGGAAAAGCAATACAAGTTCGTACCGCGATGCAACTGCTTGGTTAACAGGTCGTTATGCGACAGATCCTAGCTACAATGCTAAATTAAATAATGTCATTACCGCATATAACTTAACTCAATATGATACACCATCTTCTGGTGGAAATACTGGGGGCGGAACAGTTAATCCAGGAACAGGCGGCTCGAACAATCAATCAGGAACGAACACGTACTATACTGTAAAATCAGGGGATACCTTGAATAAAATTGCCGCCCAATATGGCGTGAGCGTTGCTAATTTACGCTCATGGAATGGCATCTCTGGCGATTTAATTTTCGTTGGTCAAAAACTCATCGTGAAAAAAGGTGCTTCAGGTAACACTGGTGGCTCAAACAACGGTGGCTCTAACAATAATCAATCAGGAACGAATACGTACTACACAATTAAATCAGGCGATACCTTGAACAAAATTGCCGCCCAATATGGTGTGAGCGTTGCTAATTTACGCTCATGGAACGGCATCTCTGGCGATTTAATCTTCGCTGGTCAAAAAATTATTGTGAAAAAAGGTACTTCAGGTAACACCGGTGGCTCAAGCAATGGTGGTTCTAACAATAATCAATCAGGAACGAATACGTACTACACGATTAAATCAGGCGATACCTTGAACAAAATTTCTGCACAATTCGGTGTTAGTGTGGCTAACTTACAAGCCTGGAATAACATCAGCGGTAGTTTGATTTTTGCTGGTCAAAAGATTATCGTGAAAAAAGGTGCCAACTCAGGTTCAACGAATACGAACAAGCCTACGAATAATGGTGGTGGTGCGACAACATCCTACACGATTAAATCAGGCGATACGTTGAATAAAATTTCTGCACAGTTTGGCGTGAGTGTTGCTAATCTACGTTCATGGAACGGGATCAAAGGCGATTTAATTTTTGCTGGTCAAACAATCATCGTGAAAAAAGGCGCTTCTGCAGGTGGCAATGCTTCTTCAACAAATAGTGCATCAGGCAAACGCCATACAGTTAAAAGCGGTGATTCACTTTGGGGCTTATCAATGCAATACGGAATCAGCATCCAAAAAATCAAACAATTAAATGGCTTAAGCGGGGATACAATTTATATTGGTCAAACTTTAAAAGTTGGTTAATTTAAGATTGAAAAAAATAGCTATCTTTGGTAACATGAGTCTTATAATAGAAAAAAACAATGAGAAGGAATAGTAGAAAGAACCATGTGATAGAGAGCGTATGGCTGGTGGAAATACGTACAGAAGCTTTTGAACTCGCCTTTAAGTTACTTTTTTGAACAAACCAAGTAGGAAAAGTCGGTGACGATCGTTAAGACGTTTGAGGTTAAGGTGACGGTGACTGACCGTTTCTTTGACGAATTTAGGTGGTACCACGTTGCATTTGTATGTTCACGTCCTATAGGAATTTTTCCTATAGGACTTTTTTTATCACTAAGTGGCTAGTTTAAGTCAGAATAGTGACAATGGCTGCAGGTGGCAAATTTTAAGAATGAAAAATTTTATATTACTAGGAGGAATAACATGAGCTACAATCACAAAGAGATTGAGAAAAAATGGCAAAAATATTGGGCTAAGAACAATTGTTTCAATACATTGGACGACCCAAATAAAGAAAAATTTTATGCACTAGATATGTTTCCCTATCCATCTGGACAAGGCTTACACGTAGGTCACCCGGAAGGCTATACAGCAACCGATATTCTTTCACGTATGAAACGTGCGCAAGGCTATAATGTGTTGCATCCAATGGGCTGGGATGCGTTTGGTTTGCCAGCAGAGCAATATGCGTTAGATACAGGAAATGACCCAGCTGAATTTACTAAGAAAAATATCGAAACATTCCGTCGCCAAATTAATTCACTAGGATTCAGCTATGATTGGAATCGCGAAATTAATACCACTGATCCTGAATATTACAAATGGACACAATGGATATTTACAAAATTATATGAAAAAGGGTTAGCTTATGAAGCAGAAGTTGCGGTTAACTGGGTACCTGAACTAGGAACTGTTATTTCAAATGAAGAAGTCATTGATGGAAAAAGTGAACGTGGCGGTTATGATGTGGTTCGCCGACCAATGCGTCAATGGATGCTGAAAATTACTGCTTATGCAGATCGCTTATTAGAAGATCTAGAGCTTGTTGATTGGCCAGAAAGTATTAAAGATATGCAACGAAATTGGATTGGACGTTCTGAAGGAGCCAATGTGACCTTTAAAGTCGCTGGCACAGAAGAAAGTTTCACGGTGTTTACAACCCGTCCTGATACCTTGTTCGGTGCAACCTATACTGTTCTAGCTCCTGAACTAGAACTAGTGAAAAAAATTACGACACCTGAACAAACAGCAGCTGTAGAAGCATATATTGAAGAAACCTCAAAAAAATCTGATCTAAATAGAACGGATTTAGCAAAAGAAAAAACAGGTGTTTTCACAGGTGCGTATGCTATAAACCCGGTCAATGGCCAAGAAATTCCAATTTGGATTGGCGATTATGTTTTAGCAAGCTATGGCACAGGCGCAATCATGGCGGTCCCAGCGCATGATGAACGGGATTACGAATTTGCGAAAACATTTGGCATTGATATCCTACCAGTAATCGAAGGTGGTGACATTACAACAGAAGCCTATACAGGGGATGGACCGCATATCAATTCTGATTTCTTAAATGGATTAAACAAAGCAGAAGCCATCGCTAAAATGAATGAGTGGCTAGAAGAAAATCACGTAGGGAAAAAAGAAGTATCTTATCGTTTACGTGACTGGTTATTCTCTCGTCAACGCTACTGGGGTGAACCAATTCCTGTGATCCATTGGGAAGATGGAACAACCACAACGGTTCCTGAATCTGAGTTACCTCTACGTTTACCAGTAACATCGGATATTCGCCCAAGTGGAACTGGGGAATCGCCATTAGCAAACATTGATGAATGGGTCAATGTTGTCGACCCTGAAACTGGCATGAAGGGAAAACGTGAAACGAATACTATGCCACAATGGGCTGGAAGCTCTTGGTATTACTTACGATTCATTGATCCTCATAATAAAAATGAAATTGCTGATTTTGAAAAATTAAAACGTTGGTTACCAGTTGATATCTATATTGGTGGTGCCGAACATGCGGTGCTACATTTACTTTATGCTCGTTTTTGGCATAAATTCTTATATGATATTGGTGTGGTTCCTACCAAAGAACCTTTCCAAAAATTATACAACCAAGGTATGATTTTAGGAGAAAACAACGAAAAAATGTCTAAATCACGTGGCAATGTTGTAAATCCCGATGATGTGGTGGCTAAATATGGTGCGGATACGTTACGTCTTTATGAAATGTTCATGGGCCCATTAGATGCTTCCATTGCTTGGAATGAAAATGGCTTAGAAGGAAGTCGTAAATTCTTAGATCGCGTTTGGCGTCTGATTGTTGATGAAGAAGGCAAAATGCGTGACCGAATTACCACAATTAATGATGGCCGTTTAACGAAAGTTTATCACCAAACGGTTAAAAAAGTGACAGAAGATATGGCAAACTTGCACTTTAATACAGCGATTTCTCAATTAATGGTTTTTGTGAATGAAGCCAATAAAGTGGATGCCTTACCTTATGAATATGTGGAAGGATTTGTCCAATTACTTGCGCCAATCGCGCCACATATTGGTGAAGAACTATGGCAAATTTTAGGTAACGAGGAAAGTTTAACTTATGTCCCTTGGCCAACCTATGATGAAGCAGCCTTAGTAGAAGATGAAGTGGAAGTAGTTTTCCAAGTGAACGGAAAATTACGTGGCAAACAAAATGTCGCTCGTGGGTTAAGCAAAGAAGAATTAGAACAAATTGCAATGAACCATGAAGCTGTTAAAGAATTTATTGAAGGAAAAACAGTGCGCAAAGTGATTGCTGTTCCAGATAAATTAGTAAATATTGTTGCAAATTAAGTTATATGTTTTTATTAAAAAAAGAGCCGGACGTATCAAAACGTCAGGCTCTTTTTAAGGTTGTTTTGTTTTACCTTTTTGATTCATATGTTCTTTACATGTGATTGTTATAACCGAAAGCAAGGCGATGAAGAGAAAAAAATAACCAAGCGGCGTACAGAAAAAGGCGGGTTCTTTTAAAAGTCCATCGCTAGATAATGTTGATCCAACTAAAATAGAGATCATAAATAATAAAAGACTAATCAAGCCAAGAAATAAGCTAATACGATATTTTTTCAACTTCAGTTCCTCCTTTAATGAACTATCACTAAGATAAATCAAAAAGGTTAACTTTTTTTTAGGCAACTGTTAAAACTTAGATAAGAAATCTATTTTCTAAGTTTGTCGTTGTTGGTAATTGGTTAAGATCATACGTGAAAAGGGACCGACAATCAGCAATTGATAAGGAAGGGCAACAATAAAGTTCAGGCCCCAAGCTTGGAAATACGCACTTAGTGACAACGTCTGGCCTTCCATTAATAAGCCAAATAAAGACATACAAGTCACCATGCCGATAATCATGAGACTCGAAATGGTCAGAATAAGTAATAGCCGTTTTTCTTTATTAAAGGGTAAAGAAAAAGCGATTTTCTTAGCTAAGACACCAACGATGAAAACGTCTAAAATAAAAGCAACGATAAATCCAGGAAGCAAACCTTTTGATAAGGCGTACAATGAAAATTCTCCATGCAATAATAAATTATAGGTGCTCATTCCGAAAACCATCAGAAAGCACATTAACGTAGTAAAAAGCATTCCTTCTTTTTTATTAGTAGGCATTTTTTTCTCCTTTCATTTATTGAGAGTAATGATTGTTCTAGGCAGAAAAGGACAAATTCTCTCGACTTTTACTAGTGTAGCAAAAATAAAAGTTCTTCATAAGTTAGAATTTGCTAAGAATTTGATTCAAATAAAAAGGTGTACTAAGTCAGCAGTACACCTTTTTATTCGTTATTTAGTTTATTTTTGTGTTATTTGTAACGTCCTCTCCAAACCATTTTTGAGAAATTTTACTAAGGGTGCCATCTTTTCGTAACGTTTCAAAGGCAGTATTGATTTTTTGGACTAATTGATTGTCTGATTTGCGGACGCCCACAGCAAAATCTTCATTGTCATAGCCGACATGAGAAATAGTATAGTTTTTTAAATTATCTTCGTGGGAAAGATAGTAGTTGGCGTAGACGCGATCAATTAGGAGCCCATCAATTCGGCCAGATTTTAAATCTAAGAAAGCTTCATTAAAGCCGTCATATAAAATAGGCGTTTGGTCTTTAACAAATTTTTTCAAAACGTCGGGCTGACTTTCGAAGCCATCATAGCCAGAAGAGCCGTTTTGAACCCCTAAAATTTTGCCTTGCATGTCGCTCGCTGTTGCAATGTTTTTTTCTTTTAAAGAAACAAGTACTTGGTCGTTCGTCATGTAAGGTTGTGTGAATTGAACTTTTTCGGCCCGTTCGCTCGTTTTAGTGTAGCCGTTCCAAATAAGATCAATGGTTTGATTTTGTAATTCTGTTTCTTTCATAGACCAATCAATCGGTTGGAAGTCAACGGAAATGCCATAAAGTTTAAAAACCGCTTTGGCTAAGTCGACATCAAAGCCGACAATTTTGCCTGATTTATCTTGAAAACCCATGGGCACAAAGGAGTCATCTAAGCCAATAATAATCCGTTTTTCTTCGTTAATCCGTGTCCATTGATCTTCGTTGCTTTTTCTTTTACCACAACCTGCAAATAGGAGTAAACTACAACAGATAACCAGCAAGGCTAAAGAATATTTCTTTTTCATCATAAACTCCTTTCTATTGGACGGGGGCAACCGTCAAAAGATTGTCTGCAATTTTTTCAGCGAAAGCCATATCGTGGGTCACGACAATCTGTGTCATGCCTTGTTTCCGTAAATCTAAAATAACTTCTTCCACTTGTTGGCGTAAAGCTGGATCTAGCGCGCTCGTTGGTTCATCGTACCCAAGAACTTTTGGCTTCATTGCTAAGGCACGAGCAAGTGCAACTCGTTGTTTTTGTCCACCGGAAAGTTGGTACGGATAGAGTTTTTCTTTACCAGCCAAGCCCAATTTTTCCAGTAATTCTAAAGCTTCTTGCTGACTTTTTGCTTTTTCTTCTTTTAGTACTAATGTAGGTGCTAAGGTAATGTTTTCTAAAACTGATAAGTGAGGGAAAAGTTGGAAATCCTGGAAAACGACCCCAACCACTTGATCGGCATTGTCCATTTCAGCAGGATTGAAAGGAACACCATCCAACAAAAGCTCACCAGAATCAATGGTTTCTAAACCAGCCAAACAACGAAGTAAAGTGGTTTTTCCGCCGCCTGAAGGACCAACAATCGTTAAAATTTTACCCTCTGGAATTTCTAAATTTAAGTGATCAATAATGGTCCGGTTGTCAAAATGTTTGGTTAAATTTTTAATAGTTAACATGGTAGAGTCCTCCTATTTATAATATTGATAGAATTTTTCAATTTTCTTAGAAGCAACAGTCAAAATTGCCGTAAAGAGTAAATAAATCACTCCCACTAAAGCTAATGGCACTAATGTAACATCGCGGCTCATCGCAATTTTACCAGCACGTAAAAGATCGCCTAAGCCAAGAACATAAATAAGAGAAGTATCCTTGACCAAATTGATAATTTCATTTCCTACGGAAGGCAGCACGATTTTAACAACTTGTGGCAAAATAATCCGCGTGACTGTTTGAAAACGTGTTAAACGTAAAACCTTGGCAGCTTCATATTGACCTTGGGGAATTGCTTGAATCCCCCCGCGGAAAATTTCAGCAAAGTACGCAGCATAATTTAAAATAAATGCGAATAAGGCCGCATCATAACGTTCAAAGACAATACCAATTAATGGTAAGCCGTAAAAAACAAAAATTAATTGTAACAATAGCGGAGTGCCGCGCATTAACCAAATGTAGAGGTTAATTAAGTAACGTAAAGGTTTAAACGAACTTTGTAAAATAAAGGCAATGATGATCCCCAGTGGAATCGAGCCAAGGAGCGTAAAGAAAAAGACTTTCAGTGTCATGCCAGCTCCGCTAACTAAAGCAGGTAAAATTTCTAAAATATAATCCATCATTTTTTCCTCCAACAATTTTTATTAAAAAACAAAAAAGCCTCTTGGCTGTGAGCCAAGAGGACGAATCGCGTTCGTGGTGCCACCTCAATTTACTTATCTTTCACAAGATAAGCCTTATGTAGTTGCGTTGACAACTACTCTCTGTTAACGATAGAGTCACCGGTTTTTCTTACTAAAGGATTCAGAAAAACATCTTTTAGGTGTGAGCAAAGAAGAATCCATCTTTTTCTTTCAGCCAATGAAAAAGTCTCTGTAAAGGAAGAGCTAAATTACTATGTCCTAAGCCTTGATTGTAAGTATGAAATTGTTCGAACGGAACAGAAAACCTGTTGCTTTTCTAGCGTATCCCATTAAGCATATGGAAAAGAGGACAACAGACTTGAGCAGTTGAGGCACTCTCTCAGGTTGAAAAGCGCATCTAAAAAACAAAAAAGTCCTTTGGCTGACTAGCCAAAGGACGAATAATCAATTATCGTGGTTCCACCTTAGTTTATTCGTGTTTCGCAACACGAACCTTATGAAGTTCATAACTTCGCCTGTTAACGAGTGGTCCCGGACTTTCCTACTAAGGGTTCAAAAAGTCAACTCCCAGATGTGGTTCGCTGTTTCTTTACGTCTTTTTCCACCAACCAAAGACTCTCTTCACTAAAGGAAACAGTTACTCTTCTGTTCTCTGTTTTTCAATACTGTACCACCAGAAAAAATATCTGTCAACTCTTATTCTTAAAAAAATATTTTTCTTTCAAAAAGTAAGTGCTGAAAAAGGACAAATGTATGGAAAATCATGTAAAATATAGATAAGTTGTTTGAACAGAAGGAGGAGTTTTGGTATGAAACAGAAAAAGTGGTTAATCGGACTTGTTGCACTGGGTTTGATTTTAGCAGCATGTGGAAGTGGCGGTTCGAAAACGGCCTCGAATGAAACAGCTACGCAGAAAATTAACGTCGCATCTGGTGGTGAACTCTCGACATTAGACAGCGCTCATTATACAGATGTCTATAGTTCCGATATGATTGGTCAAGTAGTTGAAGGCTTGTATCGACAAGATAAAAACGGAGATCCTGAGCTAGCTATGGCGAAAGCAGAGCCACAAGTTAGTGAAGACGGCTTAGTCTATACATTCAAGTTACGAGAGGCAAAATGGACAAACGGGGATCCAGTTAAAGCAGGGGATTTTGTAGTTGCGTTTAGAAACGTGGTCGATCCAGCATACGGTTCAAGTAGCAGTAATCAAATGGATATTTTTAAAAATGGGCGTGCGGTGCGGGAAGGTCAAGCCACGATGGAAGAATTTGGTGTCAAAGCAATCGATGACCAGACACTAGAACTAACATTGGAAAATCCAATTCCTTATTTAGCCCAAGTCTTGGTTGGGACACCTTTTATGCCTAAAAATGAAGCCTTTGCCAAAGAAAAAGGTACTGCCTATGGGACTTCTGCAGATAATTTTGTTGGCAATGGGCCGTTTGTAATTTCAGGTTGGGATGGCAATTCCGAAACTTGGAAATTGAAGAAGAATAATCATTATTGGGATAAAGAACACGTAAAATTGAATGAAATTGATGTTCAAGTAGTGAAAGAAATTGGCACAGGAGCCAATCTTTTTGATAATGGCGACTTAGATTACACTGTTTTAGCAGATACTTATGCACTTCAGTATAAAGAGTCAAAACAAGCACATTTTGTACCTAAAGCCATGGTGGGTTATTTAAGTCCCAATCATCGCCGTGAAATTACCGGCAACGAACATGTTCGAAAAGCTTTTTTACAAGCGATTGATAAAGAAACTTTTGCAAAAGAAATTTTAGGAGATGGCTCGACAGCTTTAAATGGATTTGTACCAGCTAATTTTGCAAAAAATCCAGATACAGGTGAAGATTTCCGCAAAGAAAATGGTGATTTATTGCCATATAATATTAAAGAAGCCCAAGCTAACTGGACCAAAGCGAAAGAAGAGTTGGGCAAAGATAAAATTGAATTGGAACTAATCTCAGCGGACTCAGCGATTGCCAAGAAAACCATTGAATTTGTTCAAGGGCAATTGCAACAAAATTTACCAGGTTTAACAATCAAATTAAAATCGTTGCCTTTGCAAAATCGTTTGGATTTACAAACAGCAGGTAATTACGATTTAGCCTTTGGAACATGGACACCTGACTATGCTGACCCCATTAATTTTTTAGAATTTTATGACTCAAAAAGTGGCTTAAATACTTCTGGTTATAACGATTCAGCGTATGATGCGGGTCTCCAAAAAGTTAGAAAAGATTACGCCAATGAACCTGAAAAACGCTGGAATGAATTACTAAGTTTAGAAAAAACATTAATTGAAAAAGATGCCGGTGTTTTACCACTATTCCAAGGAGCCATTGGTTACTTGAAATCAGATCGCTTACAAGGCTTGCAAGTATTTTCTTTTGGTCGCACAGTATCCTATCGTTTAGCTTATGTAGAAGAATAAATTGACTTCTGAAAAGTCCTATCTTTTGAAAAAGTCTGCTTTCTGTTTTATCCTTAAAGTAGGAAAATTAACTAAAAAAATCAACTATGAAAGGTAGGTTTTTCAAATGTTTAGCTTTCTATGGGCATTAATTGTCGGAGGAATTATTGGCGCAATTGCTGGCGCAATTTTAGGAAAAGACGTGCCAGGTGGCATTATTGGAAATATTATCGTGGGCTTTTTAGGAAGTTGGGTAGCATCACTCTTGTTGCCTTCTTTAGGACCAGTCATCGGCGGTTTTCCAATTATCTCAGCGTTGCTAGGAGCGATTATCTGTATCGCTATTTACTCTTTTATTGTAAACCGCAAGGCGTAAAATTGTATCAAAATGATATCTTGAAAAGCATCATAAAACTTGTGAAGGTTGATCAAACCATTACTTTTGATGTCTTTTCTCTCATATTTTAAGTCTATGACAAAAATCTCTTTGGATTTTTGTCATAGACTCTTTTTTTTTAAAATATTTATTATGAGAATTTCCTGCGTTAGACTGCTTATTTTTCATTTATTATTCATTTTTGATAATGGAAGTTTTGTTGGATAAAGTGAATAGCTCAAGGTTCAACAAAAATAAAGAAAAAATTAATATGTTAAGTTTGGGGAAGGTGAAATGCTGCTCTCATAATACGCCGTTTTATTCATTAAACGATAGTTGAAAAAAATAAGTGCCCTTGTTATTCTTTGAATTAAACTAATGGGGGCGAAAAGCATGGAATCGTTAAAAAGTAATCTTTTTTTGACCAGAGAAGCATATTTGGAAGCTTTTGAAACAATCATGACACCTTTAAAAACGGCTATTTTAACATCAGAAAAACCTGGCGTAAATTTTGGGTCCAGTGGTGCTGTCTATGATCAGCAACATGCTGAAATGGAAGCGCTCATTCGACCATTATGGGGAATTGGACCGTATTGGGTTACTTGTAAAGATGATGTTTTAAGAGATGCTTATGTGGAAAAATTAATCGCAGGAACTGATCCGTCATCCCCAGATTATTGGGGCGATATTGTTGATTATGATCAATATATTGTGGAAGCAGCAGCATTATCTTTAACTTTATTGCTTCATAAGACATATTTTTGGTACTGTTTTTCTGAGAAACAGCAAGAAAATATCATGGTTTGGTTAAATAAGGCACTTGGTTGTAAAATTCCTAAAAATAATTGGACGTTTTTCAAAGTGCTCATTCGTTTAGCACTCGAGGGATGTGGACAAGTGATTAACCAAACGGAACTAGAGGAAGAATTGGCGTTGATTGAACGCATGTATTTAGGTGATGGTTGGTATATGGATGGTAAAACTACGCAAAGAGATTATTATATTTCGTTTGCTTTTCATTATTATAGTTTGATTTATGTCAAATTTATGCGAGAAAGAGATCCTATTCGTGCGAAACGTTTTACAGAACGAGCCGTTATGTTTGCGCAGGACTATCTGTACTATTTTGATGAGGAGGGCGAAGCGTTACCTTACGGACGCAGTCAAACGTATCGGTTTGCTCAAGGAGCGTTTTTCGCAGCTTTGATATTTGCAGAAGTAGAGGCGTTACCTTGGGGACAAATAAAAACGCTGTTAGCAAAACATTTACACTGTTGGATGCAACAGGCTATTTTCACTTATGATGGTCGGTTGTCCATTGGCTATCATTACGAAAATTTAGTAATGGCAGAAGGTTATAACGCACCAGGCTCTCCGTATTGGGCTTTTAAAACATTTTTGTTGCTCGCAGTGGATCAAGACCATCCGTTTTGGCGTGCTGAACCGCTGGCGATAAAACGAGAAGAAAAGCGTTTGATAGAAAAGGGAAACATGTTATTAATCCATCCTAAAATGAAAACGCATGTCCTCGGCTATCCTGCAGGACTATGGCTTGAAAATCAAGCACATGCTGCGGCTAAATATAGTAAATTTGTTTATTCTAGCCGCTTTGGTTTTAGCGTTCCCAAAGCTGGTGCGTGTTATGAGGAGGGGGCTTTTGATAACGTACTGGCTGTTTCTCGTGATGGTGAATATTTTCGTGTTAAAGGGAAAGTTCATGATTTTTATTTAACAGAGGAGCAAGTTTATTATAAATGGCTACCTTTTCAAGGAGTAGAAATTGAAACAACCATTTATCCTTTTGGAGAATGGCATGTTAGAGTACATGAAATAGTGACATCGGTTCCATTAAAAGTGCGCGAAGGAGGATTCAGTCTACCGTTACTTGGAAAATTTTCAGAAAAAGAACTTGGTAAAGAGTGGGCTAGAGTCGATTCAGGAGAATTGTGTTCGCAAATAGTTGCAATTGAAGGGTATGACCACGCAGGTATTCTTCAACCTGAACCCAATACATCGTTGTTTTTCCCAAGAACAAGTTTACCTTATTTGCAAAAAGAGCTACCAATAGGAACGCATCGCCTGATTTGTTTGGTAGGTGGTGTGACAAGGGAGGAATAAAAAATGATAAAAATCGAATTGAAAAATAAAGACAATCAGATTATTACTGGCCGAATCGATCACGAGAAGCCAGAAGCGCCATTCGTGGCGGAGGGAGACACGTTAGCGGTATTAGCAATTAAACAGTACCTTTATCAAGTTGGCGATAAAATTGTAGTGACTTATACAGGGGCTACCCCTTATTTGATGGTTCAATTAGATGAAACTTTGGCTCCTTCATTGATTTATCTAAAAGAAAAAGTTTGGGAATATCAAATTCCATTAGAAGAATCTGCTCGAAAAGCTTTTGTTGATACGGCCTTTCATTCAGCAAGGCACCAAATAATGGTTCGACAAGCGCACACGTTTGAAAAAGACAATTATCAAAATCTTTCTATGAATACACATGACCAAAAAGAATATTCAGGAGCCTATCCTCATGCGTATGCAAACGTTGAAACGAGAGACGATGCTGTTTTCTTTGCGAAAAATGCTATTGATTCTAAGTTTGGTAACCTTTCTCATGGCTCGTATCCATTTGCTTCTTGGGGAATTAACCAACAAAAGGAGGCACAGTTAACGATTGACTTTGGCAGACCTGTAGAAACGGACTGGATCCGCTTGCTATTTCGGGCGGATTACCCACATGATAGCTATTGGGAGGAAGTCACTTTAGCCTTTTCAGATGGAGAGGAACGAGTAGTTGCCACAACGAATACCGCCTGTTCTCAAGAAATAAAGTTCCCAATGAAAACAACACAAACTTTGACATTAAAATGCTTACGAAAAGCGCTGGACTATTCTCCATTTCCAGCGTTGACCCAAATTGAAGTATTCGGTCGGAATAAATAACAAGAGGTCGGGACAGAACCGTTTAGCTCCGAGAAATAAGAAGAAATTTCCGAAAATTGATCTTTGATTTTTGGAGAATTTCGGCTTATTTCCGAAGGAGTTGGTTCTGTTCCCGCCGTTTATCAGTTTTTGAGCGTGGAGCAAAAATCCAAAGTGATTTTTGTCCCCCGCTCTTGTTTTTAAGAGAAATAATCAAGAAAGGTCGCTTTTTATTTTCTTTTACGTTATAATACAATAAGTTAATATGTTAACAAGTTAAGGAGTGATGGAGATGTGTAGTCAAGAAAATAAACAAAGACTGATCTCTCTAGGAGAAAATGTCACAGATGAATGGATTCAAACGCAATTAAATGAATGCGTTTCAAAAATTGCTAAAAATATGCAGCGTTTCGGAACACAGTTTCCTTCAGCTTGTGCTACGAATGGTCGATATCGTCTCAAAGCTAACGATGATTGGACCAATGGCTTTTGGACAGGCATGCTTTGGCTGGCATATGAGTGGTCTCACCAAGAAAAATTTCGTTTACTGGCAATGGAAAATATTGACAGCTTTCAACAACGATTAGAGGAGCATTTTGTTTTGGACCACCATGACATTGGTTTTTTATATAGTCTATCGGCGGGTGCTGGGTATAAAATTACCGGTGATGAGCGCTGTAAACAAGAAGTGCTAGCTGCCGCTGAAGTATTGTCAGCACGATTCCAAGAAAATGGCTCCTTCATTCAAGCGTGGGGCCATTATGGTGATCCCAAAGAATATCGATTAATTATCGACTCATTAATGAATTTACCGCTTTTATTTGAAGCAACTAAATTATCTGGAAATAGGGTTTATGAGGAAATTGCCTCACGTCACTATCATACGTTAATGAAAACGGTGATTAAATCCGATGCGACAACTTATCATACCTATTATTTTGATCCAGAAACAGGCAAACCAAAACATGGAGCTACGCATCAAGGACATAGTGATACTTCCATTTGGGCACGAGGCCAAAGTTGGGCAATTTTAGGGATTCCCCTAAACGAAACATTTCTCCATTCCCAACCATTTCCAGAAATTTATCCACAAATAGTGGAGGTTTTTCTAGCTCATTTGCCAGCAGATTTAATTCCCTATTGGGATTTTGATTTTAATGACCAAATGCCATCTGACAAAGATAGCTCGGCGCTGGCAATTGCGGCATGTGGTTTATTGGAAGCAGACAAACTACAGGCTTTTCCTCAAGCGAAAGAGCTTGCCAAAGGAATGATTTATCAATTAGGAGAATATTATCGTACGCAAAATGATTCCGAAAATGAAGGACTGCTACTCCATGGTGTTTACGCACATGCAGAAGGAAAAGGGATTGATGAACCCAATTTATGGGGCGATTATTTTTACATGGAAGCCTTAATGCGTTTAGCAAAACCATCATGGCAAAGATACTGGTAAAGGGGAAAAATGATGCAAACGTTTGAGATTAAAGAAGACTTTTTATTAAATGGACAACCAATAAAAATTATTAGCGGGGCGATTCATTACTTTCGAATGACACCTAGACAATGGGAAGATAGCCTCTATAATCTGAAAGCTTTAGGAGCTAATACAGTAGAAACCTACATTCCTTGGAATATTCATGAACCAGAAGAAGGTGTATACGATTTTGAAGGAATGAAAAACATTGAAGCATTTGTCCGCTTGGCAGAAAAATTGAATTTACTAGTTATTCTGCGTCCTTCGGCTTATATTTGTGCAGAATGGGAGTTTGGTGGCTTACCAGCATGGCTTTTGAAAGAAAAAGGTGTGCGATTACGTTCGACAGATCCTATTTTTATGACTAAAGTTCGTAACTATTTTCAAGTATTATTGCCTAAACTAGCACCGCTGCAGATAACACAAGGTGGACCAGTGATCATGATGCAGGTTGAAAATGAATATGGGTCCTATGGCATGGAGAAAGCGTACTTGCGACAAACCAGGCAGATAATGGAAGAACTGGGGATTGAGGTTCCTCTTTTTACATCTGATGGCGCTTGGGAAGAGGTTTTGGATGCGGGGACGTTAATTGAAGAGGATGTTTTTGTGACAGGAAATTTTGGTAGTCATTCGAAAGAAAATGCTGCCGTTTTGAAAAAATTTATGACTCGTCATGGTAAAAAATGGCCGTTGATGTGCATGGAATACTGGGATGGGTGGTTCAATCGTTGGGGCGAACCAGTGATTCAGCGAGAAGGTACCGACTTGGCGAAGGAAGTAAAAGATATGCTGACAGTGGGTTCTTTAAATCTCTATATGTTTCATGGAGGAACAAATTTCGGCTTTTATAACGGGTGTTCGGCGCGAGGTGCAAAAGATTTACCTCAAGTCACTAGCTATGATTATGATGCTTTATTAACAGAAGCAGGAGAACCAACAGAAAAATATTATGCCGTTCAAAAAGCAATTAAAGAAGTCTGTCCAGAAGTTTGGCAAGCACAACCACGCACGAAAAAACTGGGGAATTTAGGAAGCTTTCCAGTAACTGCTAGCGTATCCTTATTCGCAGTAAAAGATCAAATGATGACACCGAAGACCACCGCGTATCCATTAAGTATGGAAGAAGCTGGCTCAGGCTATGGCTACTTGCTTTATTCGTTTGATTTAAAAAATTATCATCATGAAAATAAACTAAAAGTCGTCGAGGCCAGTGATCGTTTACACATTTATGTAGATGGAGATTTAGCTGCTACCCAATATCAAGAGACAGTGGGAGAAGAGCTACTCATTTCAGGGCAAACTGAAAAAGACACACTTGCGTTAGATATCCTAGTGGAAAACTTAGGTCGCGTTAATTATGGCTTTAAATTAAATAATCCCACACAAAGTAAAGGAATTCGAGGTGGAGTGATGCAAGACATTCATTTTCACCAAGGCTATCAACACTATCCCTTAACTTTTTCACAAGAGCAATTAGCCAAGATTGATTACACAGCTGGAAAAAATCCATTGCAGCCTTCGTTTTATCAAGTAACATTTGAATTAGAACAGCTAGCAGACACGTATATTGACTGTCGAGGCTACGGCAAAGGATTCGTTGTGGTCAATGGCCATCATCTAGGTCGTTATTGGGAAATAGGACCCATTCATTCGCTGTATTGTCCCAAAGAATTTTTACAGCAAGGACAAAATGAAGTAGTAATTTTTGAAACAGAAGGAATTAACATTGAGTACTTGAAATTTACGAATCAAGTAATCATAGACTAAAATAATAGAAGTAGAAGCTGAAATTTATTCGGCTTCTACTTCTATTTTGGTTTTGAAATATTTCCAATGTTTATAACTAATAATATATTCAGCAACACTACCATCTGCGAGATAGGAATGTTTAACTTGTTTAACAGCGGGTTCACGAAAACTTAATTGAAGTAAATTCAATAACTCAGCATCTTCGGGAAAGACAATTTCATTTGTTTCTACAGAAGCCAACGAGAAGAGGTCTACTGAAAAATCTTTACGGACTCGTTCATACACACTTGCATAAGCTGTGAGGTCCTTTGAGAGCGGCTCTTTAACAAGCTTTTTGGGAAGATGTGTGATATGTACGAGAAAGGGTGTATCTTCAGAATAGCGTACACGCTTGATTCTATAATAAGAAGCGTTAGCTGGTAAGCCTAATTCCTTTAAAATTTCGGCTTGATTATCTTCTTCAATTGAAAGGACTTTAACTTTTTCAGAGTCTAAAGAATGCAACTCGATATCAGAAAATTTTACATTTTGAGAAACTTTTGATTTCGAAACAAAGGTCCCTTTTCCTTGGATACGATACAAGTAACCTGCACTGGTTAGCTCATTCAGTGCTTTGACAGCTGTGATAGAACTAACAGCATATTTTCGTTTAATATCGGCTTCAGAATAAAATTTATCACCAGGAATAAAGGTATGATTTTTTATTTCACGTAAAAGGTCTTGTTTAATTTGTTCATATTTAGGTAACATGCGATTGCCTCCATTCTAGTAATCGAATGAATTAAGCATAACATGTTAACTAGCCTTTAGCAAACACTTTGAAAAAGAGGAAAGACAATTTTTATTTAAAGAATTCAAAAAAATAAATTCAATATATTAAGATATTAGGTTTACGGATAACTTAGTATGTGTTATAGTAAGTTCGTAGAGAACATAACATGTTAAGTAGGGTCACCTACATCTAGGGAGGGAAATTCGTGGAAAACATTGTACTAATTAGTCATGGTAGCATGGCTGAAGGCGTCAAAGTTAGCTTAGAAATGATCGTTGGTCGGCAAGAACACGTGCATACAGTCTCATTACGACCAGATAGCGACAATCTTCAATTTGAGAAAGAGCTAAATGAAAAAATGAAAGCCCTTAACGGTACGACACTGATTATTGCTGATTTACTAGGAGGAACGCCATGTAACGTGGCAACTAAGAATTATTTGAACGTTGACGGAGTGGAAATTATTGCAGGGATGACGCTCTCTGTTGTGATTGAAGCAGTGGTTAATCAACAGGCTTCGATTAAAGAATTAGTTTGTTTAGCACAAGAAAATATTGTTGATGTAAAAGCTGGGATGAATCAAGCAGAACAAGAGATTTCAGAAGCCAGCAAAGAAAAAGAGTTAAGTAACTATAGTCAATATGCTGGAAAAGAAAATATTGTAAACACACGGATTGATGAACGGTTAATTCATGGACAAGTAGCGGGAATTTGGTCGACAAGTCTTAGTACACAGCGAATAATTGTAGCCAATGATGAGGCGGCTACAGATCCTTTACAAAAATCATCTTTGAGAATGGCAGCGCCTTCTTCGATGCGTTTATCTGTTCTTGGAGTAGAGGCTGCCGCTAAAAATATTCAATCAGGAAAATATGGTAAACAGCGTTTATTTTTATTATCGCGAATTGTAAAATTAAGTTAGAAAAATAAAAAGGCATTTATGGTACACTCAAATTGTATTTCCGACGAAAGAAAACAAAGGAGTGTAACCATAAATGACCTACAAACATCTTACCATAGACGAA
>OFLO01000125.1_pt1 | contig 38312 bp, 37 predicted proteins | sample 1540831 | NCBI WGS metagenome assembly OFLO01 (sample SAMEA4413049, study PRJEB24355) | metagenome | biome: human; feature: gut; material: faeces | place: United Kingdom | collected 2010 | reverse complement strand
GATCAAACTCTCCATAAAAATTTATGATGTTTGATTAGCTCATAATACTAAATAGTGTTTGTAACATTTAAGTTACTTTATTGGAATTAACGTTGACATATTGTCATTCAGTTTTCAATGTTCATTTGATATTAATTAAATGGTGGAGACTAGCGGGATCGAACCGCTGACCTCCTGCGTGCAAAGCAGGCGCTCTCCCAGCTGAGCTAAGCCCCCATTTTTTAAAGAAGTCGGGAAGACAGGATTCGAACCTGCGACCCCTTGGTCCCAAACCAAGTGCTCTACCAAGCTGAGCTACTTCCCGTATATTAAATTGATGATTTTAAATGGCGCGCCCGATAGGAGTCGAACCCATAACCTCTTGATCCGTAGTCAAACGCTCTATCCAGTTGAGCTACGGGCGCTATATTTAAATTGGTGCCGAGGACCGGAATCGAACCGGTACGGTGATCTCTCACCGCAGGATTTTAAGTCCTGTGCGTCTGCCAGTTCCGCCACCCCGGCAAAATAATGGAGCGGAAGACGGGATTCGAACCCGCGACCCCCACCTTGGCAAGGTGGTGTTCTACCACTGAACTACTTCCGCATATTAAAATAAATCGTATGAGCCATAGAGGATTCGAACCTCTGACCCTCTGATTAAAAGTCAGATGCTCTACCAACTGAGCTAATGGCTCAAAGATGGTGCCGGCCAGAGGACTTGAACCCCCAACCTACTGATTACAAGTCAGTTGCTCTACCAATTGAGCTAGGCCGGCTGAAAAGTAAATGGTGGAGAATGACGGGTTCGAACCGCCGACCCTCTGCTTGTAAGGCAGATGCTCTCCCAGCTGAGCTAATTCTCCTATCAAGTAAGCCTGGCAACGTCCTACTCTAGCGGAACGTCAGTCCAACTACCATCGGCGCTAAGGAGCTTAACTTCTGTGTTCGGCATGGGAACAGGTGTGACCTCCTTGCCATTGTCACCAGACAACAACTTACTTAAACAATTATATTACTAATTAATTAATTTTTCAACAGTTAATTTTACACTTTATTAAAATTCTTTTTACAAGTGTTTTACAAAATTAACTTTCGTTTTTGACGACTTTTATATCTTATAATAATCAAAGTCTAATGTCAATAAGTTTTTAAATATTTTTTAAATTAATTTTTAAAAAAGGATTTAATTTTTGAACACTCATAGTATACTACCACATCATATATATAATATCTAGTCCTTTTTTAATTAATTTTTTTCATTTTGTTTTTCATAAAAAAGCGTTGCTTACCTTAGCAAGCAACGCTTTTAATTTATATTGATCTTATTTTTGTCTCATGTAAGGGAATAATAATACATCTCTAATAGATGGTGAATCTGTTAACAACATAACTAAACGATCAATTCCAATTCCTAGTCCGCCTGTTGGTGGCATACCGTATTCAAGCGCTTCAATGTAATCTTCATCCATTTCATGAGCTTCATCGTTACCTTGTTCTTTTTCAACAAGTTGTGCTTCAAAACGTTCACGTTGATCGATTGGATCATTTAATTCTGTGAAAGCATTTGCATGTTCTCTACCTACAATAAACAACTCGAAACGATCAGTAAATCTTGGATCTTCTGGATTTTTCTTAGCAAGTGGAGAAATTTCAATTGGATGTCCATAAATAAATGTAGGTTGAATTAATGTTTCTTCAACTTTTTGTTCAAAGAATTCATTTAAAATATGTCCATATTTCATGTTTTCTGTAATTTCGATACCATGCTCTTTAGCTAATGCTTTAGCTTCTTCATCCGTTTTCACATTATAAAAGTTTACACCTGTAGCCTCTTTAACAGCGTCTACAATATGAAGTCGTTTCCAATCTGATTCTAAGTCAATTTCTTCGCCATTATATTGCACTTTTGCTGAACCTAATACAGTTTGTGCAATATGTCTAACCATAGATTCTGTTAAATCCATAATATCATGATAATCGGCATATGCTTCATATAACTCTATCATAGTAAACTCAGGATTATGGCGTGTTGATACACCTTCATTACGGAATACACGACCAATTTCATAAACTTTTTCTAATCCGCCTACAATTAATCGTTTTAAATGTAATTCTATCGCAATACGCATATATAACGTTGCATCTAGTGCATTATGATGGGTAACAAATGGTCGAGCTGCAGCACCACCAGCGATTTGATGCATCATTGGCGTTTCTACTTCTAAATAACCTCTTTGATTTAAATAATTTCTCATTTCTTGGATGATTTTACTACGGTTAATAAATGTACGAGTACTATCTTGGTTAGTAATTAAATCTAGATAACGTTGGCGATATCTTTGCTCAATATCTTGTAAACCATGAAATTTATCAGGTAATGGTCTTAAAGCTTTAGATAATAATGTAAATGATTTTGCTTTTACTGATAATTCGCCAGTATTTGTTTTAAACATGACACCTTCAATACCTACAATGTCACCTAAATCCGTTGTTTTCCAAAGGTTATCAAAAGGTTCTTCGCCAATTTGATCTTTACGTACATAAATTTGAATTTGACCAGTTAAATCTTGTACATGTGCAAATCCTGCTTTACCTTTACCACGTTTTGTCATTAAACGCCCTGCAATAAAAACATGACTTTCGTCTTCTTTTTCATGTAATTCTTCTTTAGAAAAATGATCCCATTTTTCTTTTAATTCACTTGCAGTAGCTGTGCGTTCAAAGCGTTTACCAAATGGGTCAATTCCTAAATCAATAAGTTCTTGTAATTTTTGTCGACGAACCTGCATTTGGTCATTCATTTCTTCTGACATTACTCTCTCTCCTTTAATCTTCCTGTTTTACTATTAATGGATGTTATGTACTTATTAAAAATATTGTAAAATATTTTCCATTCACTATTTTATACATAGTCACATAGTTAAATTCTTAAAATATATTTATATCTTAAGAATTTAAGCACTTATCTTAGCACTTAATCTTTATATTTCTTAACCGTATCATCTGGAAAAACTAAATCATGAATTTTCTGATTTAATCGTGGATCCTTTTTGTCCGATGCAATATCGTTCAACGGTATAAGTACAAAAGCACGTTCTTGCATTCGTGGGTGAGGTATACTTAAATTGTCTGTTTCAATAATATTATCACTATATAATAAGATATCTATATCTAATGTTCTAGGACCCCAACGTATTTCTCTTACTCGATGCAGTTGTTGTTCAATGTCTAAACAATGCTTAAGCAATTGCTGAGGTGACAACTCGGTTTCAATCTCTAAACACAAATTCAAGAAATTAGGCTGATCAGTATAGCCAATCGGTGCAGTTTCATATATCGATGATTGTTTTGTTACCTTTATACCCTTAATGTTTCCAATTAAATCAATTGCCTTAAGAAGTTGTTGTTTTCTATCACCAATATTACTTCCTAAACCTAAATATGCTTGTACCATTAACGATTCTCCCTCACTATTTCAATACCCACACCATCGTAATGACCAGGTATAGGTGGATTTTCTTTAGTGATTCTGACTTTCGTTTCCATTACACGATTATAGTGTGAATTTATACGTTTTGCAATACGTTCAGCTAGATGCTCGATTAAATTGCAAGGTGGACCTTCAACAATATCTTTTACATCTTCAAATACTTCACCATAATGCACAGTATCTTTAACATTATCTGTCTGACCCGCTTTTGTTAAGTCTACTTTTAAAGTTACGTCTACTAAAAAAATTTGACCTATTTCATTCTCAGCTGTGAGTGCACCATGATATCCATAAAACTTCATCCCTTTAAGAAAGATCATGTCGTTCATTTTCATTCTCCTTCAAAAAATCTATACCTTGAGCTAAACGTACATTTAATTGAACATTATGTACGCGAACTGCTTTTATGCCTTTCATTATACCATAGGCAGTAGTAGCAGCAGTGGCCTCATCTCTTTCTTTTGGTGTCGTATCAGTAGAAATCATCTCTCTAATAAAACGTTTACGACTTGTCGCTAATAAAACAGGATACTCTGTAGCAACTAATTCATCTAATCGAGCCATTACTTCATTTTCTTCTTTTCTACTTTTGGCAAATCCAATACCAGGATCTAACCATATTTTATGTTTTGGAATCCCTGCCATTTCTGCTTTATTTGCTTGTTTTATAAGTGTTAATAGCATTTCTTCTACAACTGGTTGGTCACGGTGGCCATCTCCATTATACATTAACACAATTTCCGCTTCATATTTAGCAACTACATCTAAAATATGAGGATCATATAATCCAGCCCATTGGTCATTAATCATTGTGGCCCCTAATCTTAGACAAGCTTCAGCAACTTCACTGCGATATGTATCTATGGAAATTTGTACATTTAGTTTCACTAATTCTTCTACAACTGGCACTACACGTTGCATTTCTTCTTCTAAAGACACTTCTGTGTGCCCAGGTCTTGTTGATACGCCTCCTACATCAATAATATCTACGCCTTCATCAATCATTTCTTTAGCACGTGTAACTGCGTTATCAATTGAATTATACTGACCACCATCTGAAAATGAATCAGGCGTTACATTTAAGATTCCCATAATTTTTGTTTTACCCACTACCAATCATCCTTTGTTTTAAAAATAAATATGTATACTCATATGATACACTCATTTAGTCTATATTTCAGTATTGTTAACTGAAAGAACCTTTATACTAAAAAATAGCTGGCTTCGCCTTTTACGAAACCAGCCATTTCTTATTTAAAACATGATATTCAAATATCAACTTATATCATCATTAGTCATCGAATGAATATAATGGTGTAGATAAGTAACGTTCACCATTACTTGGTAATACTGTTACAACTGTTTTACCTTTACCTAACTCTTTTGCTTTTTCGATTGCTGCATAAATTGCTGCGCCTGAAGAAATACCTGCTAAGATACCTTCTTCTTTAGCCACACGACGTGATGTTTCCATTGCAGTTTCATTACCAACTTTAATGATACTATCATAAATATTAGTATTTAAAGTATCAGGTACAAAGCCAGCACCTAAACCTTGTAATTTATGTGGTCCAGGTTCTCCACCACTTAATACAGGAGATCCTTCTGGTTCAATTGCTACAATTTCAACGTTAGGATATTTCTCTTTTAAGACTTTACCTACACCAGATAGTGTACCGCCAGTACCAACACCTGCTAAGAAAGCATCAATTTGTTTGCCTTCAAATTGTTCAACTAATTCAGGACCAGTTGTTAATGCATGTACTTCAGGGTTAGCTGGATTTTCAAATTGTTGAGGTTCGAAATAACCATGTTCTTCTTTCAATTCTTTAGCTTTCTTAATAGCACCTTTCATTGCTTCAGATCCAGGTGTTAACACTAATTCCGCACCATATGCTTTTAATAAGTTGCGACGTTCAGAACTCATTGTTTCAGGCATAGTAAATACTGCTTTATAACCTTTAGCTGCACAAACAAATGCTAAACCAATACCAGTATTACCACTTGTTGGTTCTACAATTGTATCACCAGGTTTAATTTTCCCTTCTTTTTCAGCTTTTTCAATCATTGCTAAAGCAATACGGTCTTTTACAGAGCCACCTGGATTTTGATACTCTAATTTTACATATACATCTGCCGCATCTTCATCTACTACGTTTCTTAATTTTACTACCGGTGTGTTGCCAATAATTTGTGTAATATTTTCTACAGGTTTTTGTGCCATCGAAAAAACGCTCCTTTAACTTTCTAATTTAAAACTTAGTTTTTCTATCGGATATAACTATATTCTATCAGAATTTTCTAAAAAGACAAAGATATTTCTTTAAATATGATGTAATATTTTACTTTCATTAGTTACATTTAGTTCTTCCCATAAAAAAAGAGCAATAAACATACGTTTATTGCTCATCAACATTCTACTATTTTTTTATTGTATCAAGTAGTTCTTGAAGTTCGCCTTCAGAATAATGATATTTATTTCCACAGAAATGACACACGGCCTCAGCACCATGATCTTCTTTAATCATATCTTCAATTTCTGCTTCACCTAAACCTTTAATTGCATTTAGGAATTTTTCATGACTACAATTACATTCAAATTGTGCATCCATTGTTTCCAAAATTTGTACATTCTCTTCACCTAAAATTTCATTTAAGATACCTTCTGGTGTTAAGCCTTGTTCAATCAATTTAGAAACTGGCTGCATTTGGTTAATTGCATTTTCTAATTTAGTAATAGTTTCTTCTTTAGCGCCTGGCATGACTTGTATAATAAATCCACCCGCTGCTTTAATAGAATTATCAGGGTTAACAAGTACCCCTAATCCTACTGATGACGGTGTTTGTTCACTTGTCGCAAAATAATAAGTGAAATCTTCTCCAAGTTCACCAGAAACGATTGGACTTGCGCCTGAGAAATAATCTTTCATTCCTACATCCTTAACGACTTGAATTGCACCCTCAGTACCTACTGCTCGTCTTACATCCAATTTACCTTGATCGTTAAGTGGAAAATGGGTTTGAGGATGGTCAACATATGCACGGACATTTCCTTGTGCATCTGCATCAGCAATAATTCGACCAATTGGGCCCTTACCATCTACTGTGACAGTAAGCTTTTGATCTCCTTTTAACATTGCCCCCATTAATAACGTTGCTGTCATTGTTCTACCCATCGCTGCTGAAGCTGTAGGCCATGTATAGTGACGTGTTTGGCCTTCTTGAACTGATTCAGTTGTTAATGCAGCATACGCACGTACTTCTCCATCAAAAGCCAATGATTTAACAATATAATCATGTGTCATTACTCTAATCTCTCCTTTATGTTATTTTATTTCGTTTGTTTCATTTATTTTAAAATCTAATATTAAATCCTTTATTAAGAATATCTATTTTACACTGCTTATTTAAGAATATGAAGTAACTTGCTCTAGGGTATATAATGCTCCTATATCATATTAAAAACTCTTTCGATTAAGGTTATTTAACCCGAGTCGAAAGAGTTTTTATGACTAGCTATGATTCTCTATGATTTGAATCTGTTGGATGCTCTATATTTGGAGATTGTTCATAACCTGTTTCATCTCTATCATTTCGTTGTGAATGATTTTGAGATTGATTACGGTCTGAACGATGATTGTTTTTATCATGATCGATTCTGTCATCTTCTCTGCGGTCTTCTGCTTCATCTTTACGACCTTCTTCAAGTTGTTCTTCACGAATGTCATCATAAGATTTACCATATTTACCGTTTGAGAACTCAGAATCATCTTTATCTTCATCTTTTACCACTTTAGCTGCATCATAATCCACTGTTGGTAAAACACCATCATAGAATAATGAACGTATTTGTTCTGCTACTAGTGTTTCTTCAGTTAATAATGTTTTAGCAATCAGTTTCAATTGAGATTCATGTTCTAATAAAATTTGTTTACAACGTTCATATTGTTCTTTAATAATACGTTGAACTTCTTTATCAATTTCATAAGCAATTTGGCCTGAATAGTTAGGTTCACCTTGCATATCTTTACCTAAGAAGACTTGGCCGCCACCGCTTGTAGAGAATTGTAAAGGCCCTAATTTCTTACTCATACCATATTCAGTGACCATTGAACGTGCAATTTGTGTTGCTCTTTCAAAGTCGTTTGAAGCACCAGTTGATACTTCATGGAAGTTAATATCTTCAGATACACGACCACCTAAAAGACCACAAATTTTATCTAACAATTCTGGTTCTGTCATTAAGAAACGGTCTTGTTTAGGTAACATCATTGCGTAACCACCTGCTTGTCCACGAGGCACAATCGTTACTTTGTGTACAACTTCTGCTTCATCAAGTACCATACCAATGACTGTATGCCCTGCTTCATGATGTGCTACAATATTACGTTCTTTATCAGAAATAACACGAGATTTTTTCGCTGGACCCGCAATCACTCGGTCTGTTGCTTCTTCAATATCACGCATATCAATTTTATTTTTACCTTCACGTGCGGCAATTAATGATGCTTCGTTCAATAGGTTTTCTAAATCAGCACCAGAGAAACCAGGCGTTCTTTGAGAAATAGCTTTTAAATCGACAGTTTCATCAAGTGGTTTGTTTTTAGCATGAACATGAAGAATCGCTTCACGGCCTTTAACATCTGGACGACCTACTTGAATTTGTCTATCGAAACGACCAGGACGTAATAATGCAGGGTCTAAAATGTCAGGACGGTTGGTTGCTGCAATCATAATGATACCTTCATTCTCACCGAAACCATCCATTTCAACTAATAATTGGTTAAGCGTTTGTTCACGTTCATCGTGACCGCCACCAACACCTGCACCACGTTGACGACCAACAGCATCAATTTCGTCTATGAAAATAATACATGGTGCATTTTTCTTAGCATTTTCAAATAAATCACGTACTCGACTTGCACCAACACCTACAAACATTTCAACGAAGTCAGAACCACTGATTGAGAAGAATGGAGCTCCAGCTTCACCTGCAACGGCACGTGCTAATAATGTTTTACCTGTACCTGGTGGGCCTACAAGTAAGACACCTTTAGGAATTCTTGAACCCATTTTCTTAAATTTCTTATTATCTTTTAAGAAATCTACAATTTCAATTAACTCTTGTTTTTCTTCGTCTGCCCCAGCAACATCTGAGAAGCGAACACGACGTTTTTGATTGTCGTACATTTTTGCTTTGGATTTACCAAAGTTCATCATACGACCTCCACCGCCGCCACCTTGTGCTTGGCTAAGGAAGAATATAAATAAGAAAGCAATAATTAATACAGGAATAAGCGTTGTCAACATACTGACAAAGACACTTTGTTTTTCTTCTTCTTTAACTGTAAAATCTAATCCTTTTTGGCTACGAGCTTCACTTGTTATTTTTTGTAAATCTTTTTCGTTATTGTATAAAATCGTTGAAGAATAATCTTCATCATTTTTAGTTTTACCACTTACCAAGTACACATTTTGTTCAGGTTGGATTTCTAAAGTTTTAAGATCACCTTTATCCAATTTCTCTACAAACTGTGAATAGGAAAGTTGTTTCGGTGTATTTCCATTACCATTGATATATGAGAAAACACCGAATATAATAACGCCAATAATTGCGATAACTAGCACATTGCGAAAAGCTTTCTGCATGCGTCATTTCCTCCTATTTCTATAATAAAGCTAACAAAAATTGTAACATAATCTAGCTTATAAAGGCTAGTATTTCAACTTTTGTAGCGCTTTTCTAATTCTAGTTAATTATTTTATATTCATCATTTACTCATTCTTTGTTTTCGGCTTTACATATCTATGTATAGTCGTTTCACAAAATGACAATTTTGAATATAAAATGAGTCTACACTAATTTATATCGTTAGTATAGTTATTATATTTAAAAATCTATCTATTGTATTTGCTAATACATTATAAAATTTTATTTATTGTAAATTTCCGGTTTTAATGTACCAATGTAAGGAAGATTTCGATAATGCTCAGCATAATCTAAACCATATCCTACTACAAACTCATCAGGTATTTTTTTGCCAACGTATTTGGCTTCAATATCCGCTTTACGACGGTTCGGTTTATCTAACAATGTAACGATTTCTAATGAGTTAACTTTGCGTGATTGTAGTAATTCAGTAATTGATTTTAAAGTTGTACCTGTTTCTAAAATATCTTCAATAATAAGTACATCTTTGTTTTCAATAGAAGCACTTAAGTCTTTTAAAATTTGTACTTCTCCTGTTGATTCTGTACCACCGTGATAACTTGAAACATCCATAAAATCAATTGCTAAATGTGTATCAATACGTTTAATTAAATCTGCCATAAACATAACTGAACCTTTAAGGATACCAACACAAACAAGTGGTTTATCTTTGTAATCTCTCGTTAATTGTTCACCTAAATCTTTACAAATTTCTTGGATTTCTTCTTCAGTTAATAAAATATCTTTTAAATCATCTTTCATTTATGAGTCATCTCCAATTTTTTTAATATCTATTATATGTTTAAAGCTTGTCGCCACATAAAGTTGTCCTATAGCTATCACTCGTTGTTTTGCATCTAAAATGATAGGTATTTGTGTACGTTCTATGCTATCAATTTTTTTATCAATAAATAAACGACTTACTTTTTTATGTCCATGACTACCATTTAACTTAAACTTATCTCCATCTCTACGTGTTCGAATCGTTAGAGGCCAATCTATTGCTTCATCATTCTCATTTGGATGAATTGTAATTAAATAATGACCAAATTGATATGTATAAGGATGTGTAACAATTTGTTCTTCAAGTAGAGATTGTTCATAATGAGCCATTATTATAAATTTATCATATGCAATTTGAATTATCCATTTTTCAGTGAGGGGAATTTTAATTTGAGATTGTTTACTCTCAATTTGTTCGAACCATTCATTATAATTTTTTTCTGAAAACGATTTATTTAACTGAAGCATCTCAAATAAACGATCTAATAAAATCATTTTTGAAATTTCATCTAGTTGATTAAAAGACGCTCGAGATAATTGTATACGTTCTTTATTAAGGTGAAAGTTAACATGTTGTTCTATAAAACAACTTATTCGTTGTTGTGTAAGTTGTAATTGCATATCATGCCAATGTTTCAACTTTAATAATTGTTCCACATTGAAGTCCTTATTTTCATCAATAGCTGGTAAAAGTCGATTGCGAATGTCATTTCTTGCATATTTATTATGGTGATTAGATTCATCTTCATAAAAAGGCACATGGTGAATGGTTTGATATTGTTTTATATCATTTTTATATGTCTCTATCAGAGGACGACAAATAAAATAATGATTTCGCTCAGTACATTCATTCATCCCTAATGAATTGCGTGTTGATCGACCAGTAAAAACGCGATAAAAAATCGTTTCAAGTTGATCATTTAAATGATGAGCAGTTAATAACACATCAGCATTTATCTTACTCATCATCTCATCAAACCATTGATAACGTAAATCTCTCGCTTCAGATTGAATACTTTTTCCTTTTTCTACTATTTTAGATAAATCTAACTGTTTAACATAACAGGGGATTTGATGTTGCTTGCAGAATTGTTTAATAAATCGTTCTTCTTCGACAGATGCATCTCTCAAACCATGATTTACATGCAAGCATGTTATAGATTGATATGAATGTGATAAGTCATTTAATAATTTATATAATAAACACATACTATCAATCCCTGTAGATACTGCAACAGCTAAATGATCCGTCTTTTTCCAAAGAGACGTTTTCACTTTCACATTACTGAACCTCCTGACTTAGGCTAAATAATTGATATAACGAAAAAAGAGTGAGATAGAACTTTAATTTCAGTTCTTTATCTCACCCCTGGCATAGATCTTACATGATCTTATGCCCTTAAGTTATTATCAATACATATTAATCTAGAATAAATGATTGGAACCAGGGCTCCGTTAACTTAGCTATATTTATTCACACAGATATAATTAACGTCTAGATCCTTTACCACCACGTCTTGATTCTGTTTGACGTTTAATAGAAGTCAATTTGTCTTCACTGTCTTTTAAGAAATTACTTAATTTCTTTTCAAAATCTTCTGCTTTTTGTTGAGGCGGTTTATTTTGATTAGATTTGTGATGTGGACGACGAGGACGATCTTTCGCTTTTTTAATTGAGAGACTGATTTTACCATCATCTGCAATAGATAAAACTTTTACCTCCACTTCATCTCCAACTGATAAATGATCTTCTACATTTTCAACATAATTATCAGCAACTTCACTAATATGAACTAAGCCACTTTTACCTTCAGGTAATTCTACAAACGCACCAAATTTTTTGATACCTGTCACTTTACCTTTTAGCTTGTTTCCTACTTCGATTGACATATTCTAAATAAATCCTCCCGATAATGTTTCAATTTTAACCTTATTATATTCCTGTTTTAAAATTTACACAATGCTATAAAACGATTATTTTAAATTAAGCGTTTTACTTTAATTTTTAAAGTTGCCTACTCTTTTTAATTATTACTAGAGGATTTAGAATTAGACGATGATTTATCATTAGGCAATTTAAAAATAATTTCTCCATTGTTACTTAAATAATAGTCATCTCGAGCAACTTTCTCTATATAATCTTTATCGTTAAGATTATTAAGCTCTTCTTTTAATGCTATTTCCTCATCTTGTTTCTTCTGAAATTGTTCTTCTTTATGCTTTCGTTCTATTGTTGCTTGATTGTTACTTTGTTTTTGGAAGACAAGCATGATAGATAGAATAATAATAATCGCTAATAATAATCCTCCAAAAACTGTTACTCTTCGACGAACGACACGCATTCGTTTTTGTTGACGTTGTTTCTTTCGATTTCGTTCTGAAGTATATTGATTATCAATATGTTCTACCTTTTTACTCATAACTTGTCACCTCCTTTAAACGTTTCAATCATAGACTACACTTCTTCAGATTGTGCAGATGGTTGAACTCGTTCTTCTTTAATCAGTTCATACATATTTTTAGCATTTTCTTTTGAGGCATGTTCACTTAATCCAGTTACTTTAACCGTTACACGTTTTTGTCCAAAACGAATGACTAATTCGTCTTCCACTTTTACATCTGTGCCAGCTTTAGCTACATTACCGTTAATTGTTACACGTCCTTGATCACTAATTTCTTTAGCAAGTGTACGACGTTTTACAAGTCTTGATACTTTTAAATATTTATCTAATCTCATTTATCATTCTCCCCTTGTTGTAAATAATTTTTAAGGGTTTCTTCATTAAAATCCTTATTTTTGGTTTTATCATACAATGTCATAAAATGGTCTGCAAATACTTTCTCAAATTTCACACGAGGTATTTTACCTTCTTTTGCTTTTGCATTCTTCCAGACATCATTTAAATCTTCTATTGTTTCAACTGTTTTATCTCCGAATATGTGAGGATGTCGACGAATCATTTTAGCATTTAAACTTTCAATAACTTCTTTAATATCCATATATCCTTCTTTTTTACCAATACTCGCATGAAGTAGCACTTGTAATAAGATATCTCCGAGTTCTTCAATCATATGCCAATCATCTTCATTATCTATTGCTTCAAACAATTCAAATGTTTCTTCTAATAAATAACGTTTAAGTGATTCGTGCGTTTGCACACGATCCCACGGACAGCCTTTTTCATCATCCACTAGATGGTCAATAATATAAACTGCAAAATCAAAATCAGTATACATATCTTCATCACGCGTTATTTTAGGCACAAATACACTTGTCAGATTGTTAAACATATCCTCATTATGATCTAACTCAAATAACGGTACTTCTAATACTTTAGCGCCTTGACTATTAGCGCCTGTAACTATCTTCACTTTAAAATCGTCTGGATAACGTTCCATTAATGTGAGTTTAACATCTGCTGCAATCATCGCACTATATACTTGTGTAATGAGAGTATGTGTTCGAATATTTAATGTGTTTTCTTTCAAAATAGTACCATCTAATAATGTAAATCCATCATTAGGATCTTCATCGATTGCGACAAATATATCATCTATAAAACTTTTCCCACCTAAAATCTTTACATGTATATCATCATTATTTTTATTGTAATCAAGTAATTTAGCAGTCGTCGTTTCAGCTACACGAGGATGTCCAGGCACTACGTAAACAGTATCTTGTATACGCGTTTCTTCTATTAAAGTTTCAACAATATGTTGATACACCGCTTCAAATTGATCATACTTTTCGTACACGTCATCAAAGCTTTTAAATTCAATGTCACTTTTTAAATCTTTAATAACAGGATGTTCGAGTGTCCTTGCATATACACTCTGTTGCTGTTTCAAAAAGCGATAGACACCTAAAGGTAAATCATCCATACTATGATTGCCTATACCAACAATGGTAAGGGTATGCGTCATATCTATCTTCCTTTCTTTATGCGATACAGTTTATCGCCGAATGGTAAGTGTTTTAATTCTTTATATCCTAAAATATTCATATACATAACAAGGAATAGGAATATGAGACCCCCTATTCCTACTATAATTAACAACTCAATTAGACTTCCTAAACGGCCTACAGGAGGTAATAACATTCGCAACCCCTGTATGACTACTGACATTATAATGAGCGCACTCATCAATTTAACAATAAACGCGCGCATGCGATTAAAACGATAATATTTAACGACCTCATAATGTAAAATAGTAACAAATATCATAAGCGAAAGCACTGTGCTTATACTTGCACCTAAAATTCCCATAAAGTGAATAAAAATCACATTAAAGATAATTTTAAATAGTAGTCCTGACATCACACCAATAAAAATAGGGCGAATTTGATTCATCACTTGTAAAAGTGCGATGTCCATCATGATAAGCGATACACCAATTACAGTAAGCATATAAATACTAAGTGTGAAGCTTAATTGATCTGTTTTGAAAAATACATGGTTCATCATCGGTAGTATATTAATAAGACCTATACCTGCTGCTACGCTAATGAGTAGTGTGATTTTTAAAGATGCATTTGTATAACGATTCATAAGAACATGATTATGATCAGACATTGCATCTGTAAGTAATGGAATTAGGACAAAGCTAAATGTAGTTGTCACTATTAAACCTATTTGAATAAATGAAGCACCTCTATCATAGATCCCTTTTTGCATAATCGCTTCTCTAAATCCTAAACCATATGTTTGTAGCATATGAACGACTGTAAAACTATCTATAAATTGCCATAAAATAACTAATAATTGACTTAATGCAAATACGAGAGTCGCAAGTATTAGCTGTTTCCAAGGAAGAGGATATGAGTGCTGATTTAATTGTAATCGGAAAGGTCTTGTTGCTAATAAATATAGACTAGAACCTAAAAATCCAAGGGCTGAGGCTAATATTGCAAGTGCTCCAGCTTGATAAATGGTCCATTCTTTAAACATAAACATTAAAATAGCTATAATAATAACACACACACGAATACATTGTTCTATTACTTGTGAAATAGCTGGTATATTCATTTGTTGTCTACTTTGATAAAAGCCTCTAATCACACCCAGGATTCCTATAAACAAATAGCTAAAACTTGCCATTTTTAGCATTGGTGCTAAGTGAGCATCTCCCATTAACAGTGCTAATGGATGGGAGAATACTAAAATCACACTAAAAATAATAAGACCTATCATTTGAAATCTTAGAAGTGTTTTTGAAAATACTTCAGTTCCACTGTGACTTCCAAATACTTGAGTGACAGCACTAGGAACTGCATTCATTGATAGTATCATACCTAGCGCTACAATAGGATAAATTTGTTGATAGGCATATAATCCAGAGTCACCTAAAATATTTTGATATGGAACTCGATAAATTGCACTTAATACTTTAACAATGACTAAAGCAAGCGTTAAAATCACTACGCCATTAAATGCTGAATGTTGTCGTGAATTCTTAGAAGAAGATGAAACTTCAGATGACGATTTATAATTCGTACTCAAGTTCCATACTTCCTTCAAGACATTTTACTAAGAATTTTAAGTTTTCTAACCACTGTTTAGATTTTGTTAGAGTAATATGCATTTTACCTTCTTTAACACCCAACTTCATTGTTCGTCCTAAAGGTTGAGTTTGTTTAAATAATTCTTCACCATTTATCTGTTCTGTACCTTTAGTTGAAAGAAATACTTCAATTTGTTTTCCTTTATCTTTAATCAATGTCACGCCTGCATGTAAAGCATGTATTTTAATTTCTACCATTTCTAATAAACGTTCTACTTCTACAGGATAATCATTGAAGCGATCAAGTAATTCATCTTTCACATCAAAAAGCTGTTCTTCAGTTTCAACTTTACGCAATTTCTTATAAATTTCTATTTTAGCTTGTTCATTTTGAATATACTCTGCTGGTAAATACGCGTCTAAGTGTAATTCCATTTCAACATCTGGTGCATCAGGGGTTTCTTCTGTAATACCACGTTTTTCGTTTACCGCTTCTTCTAACATTTGAGAATACAAATCAAAACCTACTGAATCAATGAATCCATGTTGTTGCTTACCTAATAAATTACCGGCTCCACGTATATTTAAATCACGCATGGCAATTTTAAATCCTGAACCTAATTCAGTGAATTCTTTAATCGCTTGTAAACGTTCTTCAGCTGTTTCTGTTAATACTTTATTAGCAGAATGTAAGAAGTAAGCATATCCAATACGACTTGAACGTCCAACTCTACCACGTAATTGATAAAGTTGACTTAAACCAAAACGATCCGCTTCTTCTATGATTAATGTGTTCGCATTAGGCACATCGACACCTGTTTCTATAATGGTTGTTGTAACTAAAATGTCGTACTCTCCATTAATAAAACTCAACATGGTTTCTTCCAAATCTCGCTCTGTCATCTGTCCATGAGCAACAGCAATGTTTGCTTCTGGCATCAACATTTGTAACTGTTCACGCTTTTCATAAATAGACTGTACTTTATTGTAAAGGTAGAATACTTGTCCATCACGAGAAAGTTCACGTTCTAAAGCCTCTTTAATAAAATTACTATTTTGCTCTAATACATAGGTTTGTACAGGGAAGCGGTTTTCTGGAGGTGTTTCGATGACAGATAAGTCACGTACACCAAGCATACTCATATGCAATGTTCTTGGAATTGGCGTGGCTGTAAGTGTCAATACATCTACATTGGTTTTCAATGTTTTAATACGTTCTTTATGACGTACGCCAAAACGTTGTTCTTCATCGACAATAAGTAATCCTAGATCTTTATATTGAATGTCTTTACTCAATAGTTTATGTGTTCCAACAACGATATCAACGTATCCAGATTTTAGACCTTCTTTAGTCTCTCTAACTTCCTTAGCAGTACGGAATCGACTAATCAACTGAATTTCTACTGGAAAATCTTGCATCCGTTCAATCAATGTTTCGTAGTGTTGTTGCGCTAGAATCGTTGTAGGCACTAAAAAGGCAACTTGTTTGCCTTCCATGACAGCTTTAAAGGCCGCGCGTACAGCAACTTCAGTTTTTCCGTAACCCACATCTCCACATAGCAAGCGATCCATTGGACGTTCTTTTTCCATATCTTCTTTAATTTCTTCAATAGATTTAGCTTGGTCTGGTGTAAGTTCATATGGGAAGTCCATTTCGAAATCATGTTGCTCAGCCGTATCTTCACCATATTGATAACCTACTGACATTTCTCGTTCTTTATATAGTGCAATAAGTTCATCTGCGATATCTTCAACACTTTGTTGTACTTTGGCTTTCGTTTTTTTCCATTCTGAGCCGCCTAGTTTATTTAATTTAGGCGATTTATCTTCTGAAGCAACATATTTTTGTACTTGATCCATTTGATCAACAGGTACAAAAAGTTGATCGGTTCCTTTATATTGTAATTTAATATAATCTCTATGGACGTCTCCAACTTCTAGTGTTTCAACGCCTAAATAACGTCCCACACCATGGTGCACATGGACAACATAATCTCCAACATTTAAATCTTGATAAGATTTAATTTTTTCAGCATTAGAAATTGTTTTAGTCCGTTTTCGTTGTTTTTTCTGTTTGGTTTTAAATAATTCTCGTTCCGTAATTACAACAAGTTGCATATAAGGCAGTTCGAAACCTTCTGATAGACTACCTTCTGTTACAATTGCTTGTCCACTTTCAATCTCTGAGTGAATATTTGTAACAGTAGGAATATGCATTTCATTAAGCATCGATTGAATACGCTCAACTTTCGTTTCAGTTTCTACAAGTACTACAATAGTGTAATTATTGCTTACATAACGTTGAAATTCTGAACGCATAATGTCATATTGTCCATAAAATTGTTGCACTGGCTTACATGAAAATTTAATAATATGTTGCAACTTCACTGGCATAGACGATGTAAATAAAGTGAAATATGTGACTGGATAATGATTGATTAACGTTTCAAACCCATCATATTCCATAAATGACTGCCCAATAAATCCGTTACCACTTTCAATTAAGTTCTGGATAAAATCATCTACTTCAGTAGTCAATGTCTTTTCAGTTTCTTTAATACGATTATATTCATCAACTACTACAATGGCATCTTTTTGGAAATAATCGATTAGTGTAGAAGGTGTGTCATACATAAAAGCAACTAGACGGCGAAGTAATTGATGATCAAAGAAAGTGGATTCAAATAATTTAAAACTTTCATATGTTTCTTTCAAATCATTTCGTACAGATTTATCAATTTTAGGACGTGTTTGTTCATATGCTTTTTGTAATTCTGTTTGAAGATGATTAATCACATCTTCTGTAATAATATAATCACTCGCTGTAGTGATATCTACCTTTTCAACATTATCATTTGAACGTTGTGTTTCTACATCAAAGTCTCGAATCGAGTCGACTTCAGTGTCAAACAATTCAATTCTAACTGGTTGACCGATAAGGGGGTAAATATCAATGATGCCGCCTCGTAGAGAAAACTCACCAATGTGAGAAACGACACTCTCACGTCGATATCCCATGTTGACTAGTTTATTTAAAAATTCATCCACATCGATATCATCGCCAACTTCTAAAGTCATTTGATGATGTTTCCACAATTCTACTGGAGTTAACCATTTTTTCAAACCATTTAAAGGAACGATAAATAACCCTTTCTTATCATGAGATAATGCCGTTAAAGTTCTAACACGTTCACTCATAAGTTGTGGGCTTTGAGTTGAAAATTCTTCTGTCATAATATCTTGGACTGGATATTTATAAACTTCAGAATGATCAATGTATTGCAATATATCAGTTTCTAATTTATCTGCTTGATATAAATTATTTGTGATTAATAGCATTTGCTTATCATCATTCAAGTATTTTTCAGCAATAATGGTTGCTTTGGCTGAGGGAGATAAACCTGTAACTAAAATATTTTGGTTGCCAAAGACGTCGTCAAGTTCCTGGAATCGTTTGTCATTTTGAATATAGTCAGAAATAATCGTTCTCAATTGACTTCTCCATTATATTCATTCATAACATGATCGAAACGAGACGTCTCAATAAATGCTTCCACTGCTTGTGCAGCATGTTCAATTACTTTTTCCATTGTCATCATTTCTTCATTAGAAAATTTTTGTAATACATAATCTGGAACTGACATACCATTCGTTGGTCTCCCTACTCCAATACGAATACGCTTAAATTGATCTGTACCTAAATGTTTAATAATCGATTTCATTCCATTATGTCCACCTGCACTTCCTTTTTGACGTAGACGAATATGCCCTTGAGATAAATCCATATCATCGTATAAAACGATTAAATCTTCAACTTCTACATTATAGTAATCCATTAAAGGTCCCACAGCTTCTCCTGATAAATTCATCATAGTCATTGGCTCGATAAATAGCACTTTATCCCCATTTAAACGTTCAATAGTATAAGCGCCTTTGAATTTTTGTTTATCTAATGTAAATTGATTTTTATCTAAAATATAGTCAATCACTTCAAAGCCAATATTGTGTCTTGTTCGTTCAAAACGTTTACCTATATTACCAAGACCCACAATACATTTCATACGTTGCAACCTCCATTGTGTTCATCTTTTTGATTGATTTGAACATTTAATTTAATATGTGTCGATTACTCCTTATTTTATAATATTACTCAATATAATACAAAAAGAGAGTAGGAAAGAAATTCAATGATTTCGTAACCCACTCTTTTATAAGTTATCAAACTTCAACTTTTATTTTAACATTCATTTTTTAAATGTCCGATATACATAAGAAAAAGCCTTCTACATATGAAAATGTATCAGGCTCTTTCTATCAATTTAATTAAAGACATTCTCACTTAAAGTGACTACATAGTCATCAACGAATTATTCTTCGTCTTTATTTTCTTCGTCTTCTTTGTCTTCACCAGCTACTTCAGGTTCTTCAGTTGCTGATTCACCTTCCATTGCTTCAATTTCTTCTTCAGAAGGTTCATCAGTTGGAGGAACTACTGTAACAACAGATTCTTCTGGATCGTTTTCAATTGTGAAATCACCAGATACTTTAATATCCCCAACTGAATAGCTATCATTTATTTGTAAATCAGTGATATCTACTTCAATTGATTCTGGGATATTTTCTGGAGTTGCTGTAATTTGTAAATCAAATAATGGTTGTTCAACTACGCCGCCTTCTTTAGCGCCAACTGCTTCACCAACTAATTGAACTGGTACATCAACAGTACGTTCTTCAGTCATGTTAATAGCTAAGAAGTCGATATGAGTAATTTGGTTTTTAAGTGGATCAAATTGATAATCTGATACCATAACTTTAATTGTTTTAGAACCAACGCCTAAATCAATAACACCGTTACGTCCAACTTCACGGATGACTTTGATGAATTCAACTTCATCTACTTTAACTGAAGTGTTCTTAGTACCATAACCATAAACAACAGCAGGTACTTTACCTGTATTACGTAATTTTTTAAGGTCAGAACGAGTTTGTTTACCTTGACGAATGATTGACTTTAATGAAGCCATTCGTATTTCCACCTTTCATTTTCAAGTTGAAACAATAATAATATATTGTCTTAACTTCTCCTCACTTGCCCATCAATTTAAACATTGCTTGCAAGTGTTTATTTATTCGTTAAATCACGAACGAATAAATTATACATGGTTAAAAATAATAAGTCAAATTCATTTGTAAATTTTAGTCAAATAATACACTTACTGACTCACGTTCATATACACGAACAATAGCTTGTGCTATTAAACCAGCTACAGATAATTCTTTGATGTTTGATGGTTTTTGACTATCGTCAAGTAAGATTGAATTTGTAACAATAAGTTCTTTAATCGCTGAATTTTCAATACGTTCTTTTGCAGGACCTGAGAGTACAGGATGTGTACAACAAGCATATACATCTTTCGCACCTTTATCTTTTAATGCTTGAGCAGCTAAAGTAATTGTTCCTGCCGTATCAATAATGTCATCGATAATAATAGCTGTACGTCCTTCAATTTCACCAACGATGTTCATCACTTCTGCTACATTTGGTTTAGGACGACGTTTATCAATAATAGCAATCGGAGTTTTTAAAATGTCTGCTAATTTACGTGCGCGTGTTACCCCGCCATGATCCGGAGATACAACAACACATTCTTCTGGGTTGATGTTAGGATCATTTTCAAAATATTGTCCAATAATCGGTACGCCCATTAAGTGATCGATTGGAATATCGAAGAAACCTTGAATTTGTGGTGCATGTAAGTCTAAAGCAATCATACGATTTGCACCAGCAGTTTCAATTAAATTTGCTACTAATTTTGCAGTAATTGGTTCACGACTACGCGCTTTTCTATCTTGGCGCGCATAACCATAATAAGGAACAACAATATTGATATTTGCTGCAGAGGCACGTTTACATGCGTCAATCATAATTAGTAATTCCATTAAATGTAAGTTAACTGGATAAGATGTCGGTTGAATGATAAATACATCACAACCACGAATACTTTCTTCAATATTAATTTGAATTTCACCGTCACTGAAGCGTTTAACAGAACATTTCCCTAATTCGATTCCTACACGATCAGCAACCTCTTGTGCTAATGGTTCATTTCCCTTTAAAGAAAAAATCTTTAAAGACGAATTTTTGTACTCATTATTTAACATTTATAGTCCTCCAATTTTTTACTTAGACAATACTATTATATAAAAATTATATCATTTTTACTATATTCCACTAAAAACTGACCAATAATATGTTTATTACGTATCATTCAACTTAGCATAATAGTAATACATTCAAAATTTTATATTTATATATATTCATTTATTCCCTTTAACAGAAAAATGACACAGTCTTTTTGTTCTTATATTAATCTTTATTTTTTATTGTAACCTTCTTTGGTTACTTGACGTGCGCGTGCTAATGCTAAGCTTTCTTTAGGAATGTCATCTGTAATCGTTGATCCTGCTGCGATTAAAGCACCATCTCCTACTGTTACAGGAGCAATCAAATTCGTGTTACAACCAATGAAAGCGTCTTTTCCAATGACTGTTTTAAATTTATTGACTCCATCATAATTAACAGTGATTGAACCACAACCAATATTTGTACGTTCACCAACTTTCGCATCGCCAATATAACTTAAGTGTGATACTTTTGCACCATCTTTTAATTCTGCTTTCTTAACTTCTACAAAGTTACCCACTTTAACTTCAGCGCCTAGATTTGAACCAGGTCTTAATTGAGCAAACGGACCAACTTTTGTCTTATTTCCTACACTAGAATCATTGATGACTGATTGTATAATATTAACTTTGTTGCCAATACGACTGTTGTTAATTTCTGAATATTGGCCAACGTGTGTATCTTCACCGATGAATGTTTTTCCATTGATACGTACGCCTGGTTCAATAACAGTATCCATACCTATCTCTACATCTGGACCTATAAATGTAGTATTGGAATCAATGATTGTAACGCCATTTCTCATATGATGATGATTAATACGATGTTGCAACGCTTTTTCAGCATGACTTAACATGATTCGATCATTTACACCCATAATTTCATCAAAGTCATCAGTATGATACACTTCTGCTTTTCCATTATCTTCTAAAATTAAAGTAACGACGTCAGGTAAATAATATTCACCCTGTGCATTATCATTTTTAACTTGTTTAAGTTTTTCGAATAACGTTTTATTATCAAATGCAAATATACCTGAGCTGATTTCATTGATGTCTTTTTGAGCATTTGTTGCATCTTTTTCTTCTACAATGCGATTAAGGTGATGATTTTGATCACGTACGATTCGCCCATACCCGAAAGGCGTCTGAGCTGTAGCCGATAAAACAGTAACTTGTGCTTGTGTTTCTTCATGGTGTGCAATTAAACGTTGTAAAGTTTCTGAAGTAATAAGTGGTGTATCTCCACATACTACTAATGTTGTACCTTCTTGAGTATGTAAATGTTCTTCTGCCATTTTAACTGCATGTGCAGTTCCTAATTGTTCATTTTGATAACTATATAATGACTGATTACCTAATGTCTCTTTTACTTGTTCTGCCCCGTGACCTACGATAGTGACGATTTGATTTACGTCCGCTTTTTTAACATTTGTCAGTACATGTTCAACCATTGGTTTACCAGCAACCTCATGTAACACTTTATATTTCTTTGATTTCATTCGTGTTCCTTTTCCAGCTGCTAATATGATTGCATTTCTTTGCATGAATAATAATCCTCCAATAAAATTTGCACTTCACAAGTAATTATAATTTAACTTAACTTATAGTTTCAAGATTTAACAAATTTTGTAAACAGAGTTTAATTATTTGCATCATGCATCTAATTTTTAAAAAATATCGATAAAACAATAAAAATGGGCACGAAACAAAATTCAAGTTTGAATTTAGAGTTTCGTGCCCACGTCATTTAGCTTACATAATTAATAAAATAAGCATTATCAAAAATATGATTTGCTTTTTGTTATTTTAAGCTTCGTCTGATTCTTCTGTTACGTCTGATGAAGCATTTTTATCTGGAATCACTTCGTCAGTTTCATCATATACTTTCATCACAGCATCCTGTATTTCTTGTCTCATTTCTGAATTGATTGGATGTGCGATATCGCGGAATTCACCATCTGGTGTACGTTTGCTTGGCATAGCAACGAAAAGACCTGAGTTGCCTTCGATTACGCGTAAATCATGAATTACAAAAGCTTCGTCTAATGTGATAGAAACGAGTGCTTTCATTCTGCCATCTGTTTGTATTTTTCTAAGTCTTACATCTGTCACTTTCATGCAGTGAGCCCCCCTAGTATATATATCTTTGTGTGGTTAGAAGCATGACAATGTGTTAATTAAGTAAATTATATTCCTTTAACTTTACCTACTAATTCAATTTCAACTTTAACGTCTTTTGGTAAGCGAGACACTTCTACGCAACTTCGCGCAGGTTGATGCTCATTAAAGTAGCTACCATAAACTTCATTAATTTGTTGAAATTCATTCATATCAGAAATAAAAATGGTTGCTTTTACAACAGAGTTTAAATCAGAACCTGCTTCTTCAAGTACAACAGATAAATTTTCTAATACTTGTTTTGTTTGTTCTTTGACATCGCTACTTACGATGTTTCCTTCAGTATCTAATGGAATTTGTCCTGATGTGAATACTAAATTATTCACGACCATTGCATGAGAATATGGTCCTAACGCTTCAGGTGCTTTATTAGTATTAATTGTTTTCATGGTGTATAACTCCTTTTAAGAAAATTTAGACAAGATATTACCAGGTTCAACTTTAAATTCTTGATTATATTCGTCAACATCTGATAATTTGACTAAAGAAGTATAATCCTCAATCAATCTTTGTTTTACTTCTTTTGATTCTACTAGTACAGATACCCCTTTCACCTCTGCTTTAAACTCATTCATAAGATTCATTACACCATTTATTGAACCGCCTGCTCTCATAAAGTCATCTACAACTAACACATTTGAGTTTTCGGCTAATGTGCGTTTCGATAAGACCATCGTTTCAATTTTTCTTGATGAGCCTGAAACATAGTTAATGGAAACCGTAGAACCTTCAGTAACTTTATTGTCTTTTCTAATAACTACTACAGGTAAATTTAATACGTTTGCTACTGCATTGGCAAGTGATATCCCTTTCGTTGCGATCGTCACTACTGCATCTAGTTTCTCATCCATGTAAATACTAGCAATGAGTTTCCCTACTTTATTAAGTAATGATGGGTTCCCAACTAAATCCGATAAAAATAAATATCCACCTGGTAATAAGCGCTCTTTTTCTTGTAGCATCGTAATGATTTCTTCTATAATTTCGATTGCTTCTTCTTTGCTCATCATTGGTTTATAGGTTACACCGCCGCTTGCGCCAGCTGTTGTAATTACAGTTCCTAATTTTTCTTTTTGGAACGTATTTTTGATGATTTGAACGTCTTCACTAATCGATGACTTTGCTTGTTTAAATTTTTTCACGAAAAAAGTTAATGGAATTAACTGATTTGGATGGTTCATTAAATATTGTGTCATAAAGACAATACGTTCACTTCTTTTATACCTCATAAGTTCCAGCCTTTCTATCCTAATAATCTTACTAAATACACTTCGTTACAACAGCCATTTACAGCATTATATACTTTCTTTGCTTGGCTCTCCTTTTGAGCGAATGCATATACAGTAGGTCCACTCCCACTCATTAGTGCTCCATCAGCACCACAACGCAACATATTATTTTTAATTTTTTTAATTTCTGGATACATAGACATAGAAACGGTTTCTAAACGATTAGATAAACTCTTACACAATTTCATATAATCTCCCTGTCTAATCGCTTCTTCACACATTTCTGTATGTACATCATAATCATCTTTCAAATTAAGTTCTTTAAAAATATCTGGAGAAGATATTCCAAGATTAGGTTTTGCTAATACCACCCATGCAGAAGGAGGTTTGTCTAGAAATTTAATTTTTTCGCCTCTCCCTTTACATATAGCAGTTTTATTATAGATGCAAAATGGAACATCTGTCCCAATTTGAAGGCCTAATTGGCTTAGTGTTTCTAAAGATGCGCCTAATTCATATAAACGATTAATTCCTCGCATCGTAGCAGCAGCATCAGCTGATCCCCCAGCTAATCCAGCAGAAACCGGAATATCTTTATCAATCGAAATCGTGACGCCTTGTTTAAGTTGATATGTTTCCATCATCAGTTTGGCTGCTTGGTAGGCGAGATTTTTATGATCATTAGTAACATAGTTATGTTCTATATCTACAACAATTTTATTATCATTTCTTTTCTGAAAAGACAATCTATCATTCAGATCTACTGTTGTCATTATCATAGCAATTTCATGGTAACCATCATTTCTTTTGAAAAGTGTATCGAGCGTCAAATTAATTTTGGCTGGTGCCGTTTCATATATCATTTTTCCGCCCTCTCTTCATCAATAGTATTAAAATGATTTTAACATAAAGACTTAAAATATTTGATAGTTACATTATAAATTATAATTAAAAGTTAATAAATTAGGAGATAAATGATCTTAATTTCAACTGCAAATCTTGATTTATTTAAATTATTATTTTATTAAAAGAGATTAAGAATTAAAAAGAGTGTTGAACTTAAACAGCCCAACACCCAATATGTTTTTAATGATAGAGTTTGTAGTACACTAAACAACTCTATATTTATATGTTCGAATTTAGTGTGCAACTACTTCTTGATGATTATCCTCTTCAAATGAAACTTGTACATTCTCTGTAAGAACATCCGTATATGTATACGACACTCTTTCGAAATTATGCTTATCTTGATCTAATTCAACAATAAATACTGAAGGATATGTCTCTTTTAACACTCCACAACGTTCGATTGTTTTTTTTCGACCACCGTTGGCTTTAAGTACAATACGATTTCCTAAATGACAATCAATAGAATTTTTGATGTCCAAAATTGATTTTGGCATATTGCTCCACCTCGCTACAGGTTACATAATATCACATTTTGAAGTAATATGTCAAATAAAATTTAAATTTTATCAAGGTAGCGACACTTTGTCAACAATTTAATTTTCTAATTCTGGGAAATTTTTCTTTTCTTCATACAATCGTGCAAAATCTTGTATAGAAAGGGTTTCTCCACGACGTTTAGGATCAATATTTGCGTTTTCTAACCATTGATGAATTTGTGATTTATATTTTTTACCATCTTTAAAGAAATTCTGATAGTTATTATTAATCGTTTTACGTCTTTGAGCAAAAGCAGCTTTTGCAAGTTTAAAGAAAGCTTGTTCATCGTCTACTGAAACAAGAGGTTCCTCTCTTTGCATCAATTTTACAACAATCGAGTCAACATTTGGTGGCGGCATAAACACTGATTTAGGGACAGTGAGTACTTTACTCGTTTCTGTGTAATATTGAGTCACAATAGATAAAGAACCATATGCTTTTGTACCTACTTCTGCATTTAAACGCTCTCCAACTTCTTTTTGCATCATCACTACATAACCATCAATGGGAATATCTTGTTGCATTAAATTAAGTAAAATCGGAGTCGTAATATAGTAAGGTAAATTCGCTACTACCATAATTTTATCGCAATCATTTAAATACGTGTTCACAGATGCAGCTATATCAGCTTTTAATATATCTTCATTTATAATTGTTACATTGTCGTAGGGATGAAGTGTTTCTTTTAAAACTGGAATTAGACGTTGATCGATTTCAAATGACAACACTTTTTTAGCACTTTTAGCGAGTTGTTCTGTTAATGAGCCCATACCAGGGCCCACTTCAATTACACCTGTCGACTTATCAATATGACTTGCATCAATAATTTTATGAATAATATTAACATCTACTAAGAAATTTTGACCTAAGCTTTTCTTAAAATTAAAGTCAAATTGATTTAATAGTTCTTTTGTTCTAGAAGGTGTAGCTATATCTTTTCTATCCATCTTTAATTATTCTCCTTATCCATTGATAATGCACGTCGTACGTCTTCTTCAGTATAACCAAAAGCATTTAATTTTTTTAGTAATTGTTTGCCATTAGAATGTCCAATATGCAATTTACGTCCAAGTATCTCTCTCTTACGTCTCGCATCTTTACCAATAATTAAACCTAAATCAATTAATACACTTTTATCTATCGACTCCTCTCCTTCTTCAAAAGGAGAACTCACATGCATTAAGGCTTTCTTTATATCTTCAGGATGTGTATGTTCTATCCCAATTTTTCCACGCTTATTTTTCGCTTTTTCACGATCGACATAGGCATGTTTAACTCCTGGTACGTGTTCAGTAATAATATTTCTAATTCTATCACCTGGAAAGTCAGGATCAGTTAATACAATCACGCCTCTTGTTTCTTGAGCATTCTGAATCACTGCTAACGTTTCTCTATTAATGGCACTTCCATTTGTTTCAATCGTATCACATTCCACAGCTGTTTTAACTCGTTCTGTGTCATCTCTGCCTTCGACAACGATAAATTCATTTATTCTCATATTCATTTACCATTACCTTTCACTTAATCTCATTTCTATTATAACGGTTATACTATAAAAAATGAGAAAGATGCACATATTATCGTCATTCACTATTAGATAGCATTACGATAGATGATGTTTTACATCTTTCTCATACTGAGGATTATTAATTTAAGTTAAATAATCTTTCTGCATTTTCTGTAGTTTGACGACATACCTCTTCGTATGTCATATCACGTAAATCTGCAATTTGTTGTGCAACAAGCGTGACACGTTCAGGTTCATTACGTTTTCCTCTATAAGGATGTGGAGATAAATAAGGTGCATCTGTTTCAACTAATAAGCGATCCATTGGAACATGTTTAGCGACCTCTTTAGGTTGTTTTGCATTTTTGAATGTGACTGGTCCGCCTAATGACACATAGAAATTAAGTTTATTAATAATGACATCTGCAATTTCAGGTGATGCACTAAAACTATGCATAATGCCTCCAACTTCTTCTGCATGTTCTTCCATTAAAATATCTACACAATCTTGAGTTGCTTCACGATTATGAATGACAATAGGTAACTTAACGCGTTTAGCTAAAGCAATTTGCTTTCTAAACACTTCTTTTTGAACATCAGCTGGAGATTTATCCCAATGATAATCTAATCCCATTTCTCCAATACCGATAATTTTAGGATGCTGAGCTAATGATTCAATCCATTCTAAACGTTCTTCAGTAAAATCTATTGCATCTACAGGATGCCAACCGATAATACCATAAATAAAGTCATATTCATCAATCAGTTCCATAGTACGTTCAATTGTCTTAGTATCAAATCCCACGACAAACATACGGTCAACGCCTGCTTCTCTTGCACGAGATATCACTTCACTTAAATCTTCATCATATTGTTCGTCATTTAAATGAACATGTGTATCTATTAACATTTTATCTCTCCTAACGGCTATATTTATTTTATAATTGCACCATTTGGAATTGCACTCGGTAAGCTTACTAACGTTAATACTTTATCTTTTTCAGCTGATAATATCATACCTTCAGATTTGTGCCCCATTAATTTTGCTGGCTTTAGGTTAGTTACAACAGCCACTTTTTTGCCAATAATATCTTCTGAACGATAGAATTTCGCAATACCTGAAACAATCTGACGTTGTTCTGCTCCTAAATCAACTTGTATTTTTAATAATTTATCTGATTTCGGTACATTTTCTGCATCAATAACAGTTGCAGCTTTAATTTCAACTTTATCAAAATCTTTAATATCAATTTGCGATTTACTTGGTACTTCTTCTTTATCATCTTCACTAGATTTAGGTGGTTGCATTGATTCTTTAATAAATGCAATTTCATCCTCTGAATCTAATCTTGGGAAGATTGGAGAAGGTTTTTCAGTAACCATAATTGGTTCTTGTAATGCACCATAATGCTCTAAACTTGATAATTCGTATAAATCTGAATTATTAATATTCAATTGTTTAAAAATTTCTTTAGGCGCATGTGTTAAGAATGGACGCAATAATACAGTTGCAAAACGAATATTTTCAACTAAGTGTGCCATTACATTTCCTAACATATCTTTTTGACTTTCATCTTTAGCTAAAACCCATGGAGTGGTTTCATCGATGTATTTATTTGTTCGACTTATTAACTTCCAAACTGTAGATAATGCTACTGAGAATTGGAAACTTTCCATATTGTCATGGAAATTCTTCACAGTTTCAAGTGCTAATGCTTCCATATCTTCATCCAATTCATGTTTTGGTCCTTGGTATGCAGGGAGCTCTCCTTGGAAATATTTATTAATCATAGAAATCGTACGGTTAACTAAGTTACCTAAATCATTTGCTAAGTCGAAATTAGTACGTTCAACAAATGTCTCCGGAGTAAATACTCCGTCAGATCCGAATGGTAATTCACGCATTAAGTAATAGCGTGTAGCATCTAAGCCATAACGATCAATAAGAACATTAGGATCTACTACATTACCTTTAGATTTACTCATTTTTCCATCTTTCATTAAAATCCATCCGTGCGCGAATACTTTTTTCGGTAAAGGTAAATCAAGAGCCATAAGTAAGATAGGCCAAATAATAGAATGGAAACGAACAATTTCTTTTGCCATTAAATGTACATCTGCTGGCCAATATTTTTGGAATAATGAATCATCATCTGATAAATATCCAAGAGAAGAAATATAGTTTACTAAAGCATCAATCCATACATAAACTACATGTTTAGGGTTAGATGGAACTCTTACCCCCCAATCAAATGACGTACGTGAAACTGCTAAGTCTTCTAATCCTGGTTTAATAAAGTTATTAATCATTTCATTTTTTCTAGATGGAGGTTGAATAAAATCAGGATTAGCATCGTAAAATTCTAATAAACGGTCTGTATATTTACTAATATTAAAGAAATAACTTTCTTCTTTAACTAATTCAACTTCATGTCCAGAATCTGGACTTTTACCACCTGCGATTTTACCATTTTCGTAAACAGGGTCTACAAGTTGAGATTCAGTATAATACGTTTCATCAGGGACAGAATACCATCCCTCATATTCACCAAGATAAATATCACCTTGTTTTAATAAACGTTCAAATACTTTTTCTACCACTTGTTTATGACGTTCTTCTGTAGTTCTAATAAAATCATCATTTGAGATTTCCAATTTAGCCCATAAACGTTTGATTCCAGCAATCATTTCATCTAAATACTCTAATTCTGTTTTTCCTGCTTTTTGCGCTTTTTCTTGGATTTTTTGACCATGTTCGTCTGTACCTGTAAGATAACGAACATCATATCCTTGCATACGTTTATATCGTGCAATTACATCACCAGCAACTGTAGAATATGCGTGACCGATATGCAGATTACCACTAGGATAATAAATAGGGGTTGTAATATAAAATGTTTCTTTCGCCATCAGTAGTCCTCCCTTTCGTTCATGTCTTAATGACTAGTTCACTTTAAATTTTATCTAAATTTTTAATTATTTTCTAATGAATATTTAATATAACGTTTGTGACGACACATCATCATAAAACATCTATCTTATTCATTATAACCCATATAGAATATACATTGTCGTATCTTATTAACATTACCATAAATTAATATTTTATGGTATTTTTCTATCACTATGATACAAGTTTTTATTAATTTTACGATTTAATATTATGATAAATATCATAAATCTCACTTGTTTTCATCTGTCGTTCTTCTGCGACTACTTTTATCGCTTTCTTAGGTTTTAAATTTTGAGTCTCAATATAATGATTAACATGATCTATAATCGTTACATCTTCAAACCATTGCTTTGTTTCTTGAGCTTTGGCCCCCTCAATTAAAATCACAAATTCTCCCTTTTGTGGAATCTCTTGATTTTCAATTGCTTCTAATAATTGTGATACTTCAAACATAACCACTTGTTCAAATTTTTTAGTAAGTTCACGACCTACTGCTACACGTCTTTTTGCATCTACTTTAATAATCGCTTTTAGTGTATCAATCACTCTAAATGGAGACTCATAAATGATTAAAGTACTATCTTGATACATTCGTTGAGATAAAATATTCACTTTTTCTTTTTCTTTTCGTGGCAAGAAGCCTAAAAAAGTATATGTAAATGAAGGTAAACCACTTGCCATTAGTGCAGTTAATCCTGCATTAGGTCCTGGAATGGTTTCTACAGCAATGTTATGTTTATGTGCTTCAACAACAAGTTCATATCCTGGATCGCTAATTAACGGCAACCCTGCATCTGATACAAGCGCAATATTATTTTCTTCTTTAAGTAATTGAATTAAATAATCTGTCTGTTGCTCTTTATTATGTTCATGATATGATTTTAATGGAGTAGTAATATCATAGTGGTTACATAACTTTTTAGTTACTCTCGTATCTTCACACGCAATGATATCTACCTGTTTTAACGTTTCGATTGCTCGAAATGTAATGTCACTTAAATTACCTATCGGTGTCCCTACTAAGTATAAAGTTGCCATATTATCCCTCCTCAATCAATTTTAGTTTTCTTTGTCTTGTAAATGTCTTAATTTCATATTCTCTACGTAAAGCTTCTGATTTTGTCTCGTACATTTCTTGATATACTAACACTACCGGACGTCTTATTTTTGTATATTTAGCACCTTTCCCAGCATTGTGTTTATTTATACGTGCCTCAATATTATTCGTATACCCTGTATATAAACTGTTATCACTGCAACGTACGATATATACAAAGTGACTACCCATAATAAACCTCTTTCATTTGCTCACTATATTCGCCATTTTCATTGTAAATATAAAATGGTGGTGCAATCTCTAGACCTTGATTACCATTTTTTCTTCCTTCAACAACAATAGTGACTGCTGATTTACCATGCTTACTATAAATAAATACAATACGTTTAGGTTCGATATTAGCTTGTCTCATTTCAGTTAATACATCCATAAGTCGTTCAGCACGATGAACCATAACTAGACGTCCACCCTGTTTTAATAAATGCCGTGCTGCAAACATGCAATCTTCTAAACTACACATAATTTCATGTCGTGCTATTTTATGTGCTTCTTTTTGGTGTTGATGAAGTTGATTACGTTTAAAGTAAGGCGGGTTACAGGTTATTAATGTAAACTGAGAGGGTTTAAACGTTTGATACACATCTTTTAAATCCATATTATGCATAGATAAACGCTCTTCTAATCGATTATATTTAAAGCTTCGTTGAGCCATGTCTGCCAACTGTTCTTGAATTTCAATACTTTCTATTTTTTGATGACTTTTTGCAGATAATAATAAAGCAATAACACCATTTCCGGCACACAAGTCTAGAATGCTATCATTTTTTCGTACTTTAGTAAAATGTGCTAATAAAAGTGCATCAGTAGAAAAAGAAAACACCTCATCATTTTGAATGATTTTTAAGTTCTCCTTAATTAAATCATCTAATCTTTCTTGTTCCTTCAACATATATGTTATCTCCTAAAAAAGAGATGTATCACAACACAAAATCTGAAATTTTATTGTGTTGAAATTCATCTCTCCTAAAAATTAAAATTATACCATCCATTTATCATTCTTTGTTATGGATTTAACTATTTAAAACATTCATGCATAATAAACAATCTTCACCATAACGATGTTTACCAAATAATTCGCCATTACAAATATGAAAACCTTCACTATACAAAACAGCTAAATTGTCTTTACTTGGTAAAGGTTTTTTTACATTTTTAATTGCACTTTTAAAGTCATTTTCATTTGATTTTTTATTATGTTGACTTTCACTATTGACTTTTGTTGATTCAACATCTTGTTCACTTTTAGCCATTAGCGCTTTTAAATTATCGTTTTCTACTTGTAACGTTACATTTTCTTCTATCAATTGAATAGCTAAAGATTTAAGTTCAGTCATCTCTTGAGTTAATACATTAACGTTACTTTCTAATTTTACAATTTTTTCGAATAAATCATTGCGATTCAAAAGAAAGACACTCTCCTTAATTAAATGTAGCTAATTCCTCCATTTTATATTCTAAAGGTTGCTCTAAACCATCAATCTTCACTTGCATCGAAATATCTAATATATTTAATCCTACAACTTGTCCAGTACCTTCCGGTGTATGAATTTCATCGCCTACATCTGGTAATTGTGCACGAGCTTCCTCATAATAATCATTTTCATATTTAAGACAACACATTAAACGTCCACATGCACCAGAAATTTTAGTTGGATTTAATGATAAATTTTGATCTTTTGCCATTTTGATAGATACCGGTTGAAAATCTCCTAAAAATGTTGAACAACATAATGAACGTCCACACGGTCCAATTCCACCTAGTAGTTTTGCTTCATCACGAACGCCAATTTGTCTAAGTTCAATACGTGTTCTTAAATTTTGAGCTAATACTTTCACTAACTTTCTAAAATCGATACGATCATCAGCAGTAAAATTAAAAATGACTTTCGATTTATCTAAAGTATACTCACAATTCACTAAGCGCATATCTAAGTCTTGATCTTTCACTAACTGTTTACATAAAATTAGTGCTTGCTCTGCATCTTCTTCATTTTGATTGTATTGTTGTATATCTTCTTCAGTTGCAATACGTAGAATATCTTTTAACGGTAATGTCACATCTTCATCATTTACACATTTTGAAGCTAACTTTACTATACCTATTTCAATGCCTCGTTTAGATTCGACTACAACCCAGTCTTCACTGTCTAATTTTAAATCATTCGGCGCATAATATTCCAATTTACCTGCTTTTTGAAATTGCACACCTACTACATTTGGCATTTAACTCACACCTTTAATTACGATTTGTTCAAATACGAGCATCGGATTCACATTCTGTATCAATTTTTTATGTGCTTCTGTAATTTGATCATACATTAATATCATTTGATTAAGTGTTAATCGTGTTGTGTATTCCTTAATTAGTGGTTTAAGATCAGTAAAAATGAAATTGTTCTCAATTCCGACTTTAGCATGCATCATATCTTCAAAAAAAGCATTGATAACAGACAAAGTAAGAAGTTGTAGTTTTCGATTTTTAGCATTTTTTAACACATCAATAACACCAATCAAGGCCATTGGTTTATTTGTTAATAATAATTCGCACCAATGAACGATTACTTTTCTTAATTCAATTAAATCATACTCTTCATTAAGGTCTTTGGCTACCTCAATTTGTGTCGTATATGAACTTAACATTTCAGCAATAGCCCGATTCATACCATTATCAACAAGTTTATCGATAAAATGCGATTTGTCACTCGGTTTAAAATACATATGTTGACATCTAGAGTGAATCGTATTTAATATTTGTTCTGGTTTAGTAGAAATTAAAATTGCAATAGTATTTTCTGGAGGTTCCTCTAAAAATTTTAAGATACTATTTTCACCTTGAACTGTTAACTTTTCAAAGTCTTCTATGATATAAACTTTATATGTACCTTCAATAGGTAATTGGTTCATTTGGCGTACAAGTTGTTCAATTTGTTCTTTTTTTATAGTAGATTCTTCAGAGGATATATATGTAAAATCAGGATGATTAAAATTACGCAATTTCAACTCACATTGTTCATTTCCATTACAAAGAATAAGTTGTGCAAATTCCATTGCTACATGTTTCATTGATTGTGCATCATCACCTTCAAATAAATAGGCATGTGATAATTTATTCGAATGAAACGCATTAGCTAATTTTTGTAATTCCTCCATATTTGCATACTCCCTATTCATAGTTCATTTTAAAATTATATCATTAAATTTTTCAGTCGCATTTATCATTTAGCAATTAATTATGATGTATATGATAAAGAGCCGATAACATAAAAAATATGTTTCAGGCTCTTTGAAAATTATCTTTTAAAACTTTATTTAATTGTTAAATTAAGCTTAGAATCTGTGGAATTTTTCTACTGGCATTACAAATACTGTAGCGCCTCCAACTTCAACTTCAACAGGATAAGGTATGTAAGAGTCTGCACTACCACCCATTGGCGTCATTGGTGAAACAAGTTGATCTCTATTACCACACGTATTATCAATGACGGTTAACGCTTCATCAACACGTTCATCATCTACACCACATAAGAATGTTGTATTTCCTGCTCTTAAGAAGCCACCAGTTGTTGCTAGTTTAGTAGCTCTAAAATTGTTTTTTACGAGTTGGTCTGAAAGTTCTTGACTATCTTGATCTTGAACGATCGCTATAATCATTTTCATTTTAATACACCTCTCCATATTATTATATCATAAGTTTTTTAAGTAACTTAAAATGATCTCATACGTATCACTTACGACACTTTCGATGTTTTGTGTAGCATCAACTACTTTAAAACGCTCAGGATTAGTTTTAATTAATGTTTTATATCCCTCAATTACTTTTTGATGAAAAGTTAGTGTTTCTTTATCTAATCGATTCTGACTTCTTTGATTTTTTAGTATTCGTTCTCTCCCCACTTCAGCATCAATATCAAGATAAATTGTTAAATCTGGATAAAGTCCATTAATTGCAAATTCATTTATTTTTTTAACTTCTTCTATACCTATACCCCGTGCATGCCCTTGATATGCTAAAGAACTGTCAATATATCGATCACATAAAACTACTTTATTATTTTTTAAAGCGGGTATCACTTTTTCAACCAAATGTTCTCTTCTAGATGCTGCAAATAACAATGCTTCTGTACGTATATCAATATTTTCACCATCTAGTAAGATATTACGTATTTCTTCCCCCGTAGATACTCCACCTGGTTCTCTAGTAGAAATAACATTATAATTTTCAGATAACAACTTATTAATCTGATTTAACACTGTAGTTTTCCCAGAACCTTCAGGCCCTTCAAACGTTATAAATGCAGCCATATTATTCATCCTTAACTAATATTTTATCGTTTTTAATACCTTCAACACGTACACTATGTGAAAGATAATATTGCATCAATTTTATCATATTTTTAGTCACTTTTTCTCCTTTCCAAAACACAGGAATTCCAGGAGGATAAGGCACAATATGTTGAGCTAATACTTTATCTTGTGCTTTATTAATATTTATCCAATATGCATGATTAATATACTTTGATACATAAACACTTTTTTCTAGCGGCAATAAAACCGGCTCTAGCTTTTCTTTTGCTTTTTTAGGTAATTTTATAGTTTTTATTCTATGCAGTAATGTTTCGAAAGGATATCTATCATTAAAATGCCACAATGGTAAGACAATGAGTATTTGATAATCATCAGCTAATTCAATATAAATATGATTCTTTTCAAAATAACGTTGTACTTCAAAACCCGTATGCCCATTTGCTCGAACAATAAGCTTTAATGGATCCTCGACTTCAATAACTTCAAAATGCTGTTGTCTTAACGTTTCAATAAATTGTTTTCTTTTTTCGAAAAAGAGACTACTGTCATAAGAATTATAAAATTGATGCGCTAGTTCAATGCTCGACATTACTAAATAAGATGGGCTAGAAGTTTGAAAAATACCTAAATATTTAATAACTTCATCTTTCAAAGGTGCATTTTTATGAATAAATAATACTGATCCCATAGTAAGCGTAGGCAAAGTTTTGTGATACGATTGAACAACATAGTCAGCTTCTGATTCTAAAGCTGATTTAGGAAAGTGTTTCAAATTAAAATGGGCACCATGAGCCTCATCAATTAAAACAGGTATATTGTAATCGTGAAATTGTTTAACACACTGATTGATATCAAAGCATTCTCCATAATAATTTGGATAAGTAACGACAGCGAGTTTTTGATGTCGTAACATTTTAGTATCAATCAAAGGCGCTAAATACTGGTAACTTTTATCACTTCTGTACATAGGCAAAATATCTGCAGACTGTTGAGTTAAATCTAAAGCATTAAAAACTGATTTATGTACATTACGGCTAATTAGATAACGACCTTTTATATGAGTAAATGCTTGTATAACTGATAAAATGCCTGAAGTTGTACCATTAACTAAATAATAAGCATCATAATTAGGATGCTTATTCACACGATTCATACTTTCTAAAATAGTATCTTCTGGATGATGTAAATCATCTAGACCCGTGATTTCAGTCATATCCATTTTCAAAGATAATGCATCTAAATAACCGATAGTCATATTTTTATGTCCTGGAACATGTAATGAGATAGCATGATGATGAATTAAATCATCAAGTTTTTGAGTGATAGGTAATTTCAATTAAGTCCTCTCCTCATATATCTTTAAATATCTCCTATTTTAATAGATAATTTAAAAAAATAAAAGAAACGCTACAACTTCTGTTGTTTGATCTCTTCTCAATTCATTAGCTCCAAGCACTTTTTCTAAATTTCGACATAAAAAAAGAGACCTCACGGTCTCAATATCAGCTCATCGCATCCATACAATGATTTGCCTGGCAACGTCCTACTCTAGCGGAACGTCAGTCCAACTACCATCGGCGCTAAGGAGCTTAACTTCTGTGTTCGGCATGGGAACAGGTGTGACCTCCTTGCCATTGTCACCAGACAAATGAATGATTATACATTCAAAACTAGATAGTAAGTAAAGATTTGCGTCGCAAAACTTGAAAAAATTGATTAAGTCTTCGATCGATTAGTATTCGTCAGCTCCACGTGTCACCACGCTTCCACCTCGAACCTATTAACCTCATCATCTCTGAGGGATCTTATAACCGAAGTTGGGAAATCTCATCTTGAGGGGGGCTTCATGCTTAGATGCTTTCAGCACTTATCCCGTCCATACATAGCTACCCAGCTATGCCGTTGGCACGACAACTGGTACACC